>Ga0209489_109051_pt1 | contig 12850 bp, 7 predicted proteins | sample SiratrowhiteBW_FD_187527 | JGI IMG/M metagenome (GOLD analysis project Ga0209489, IMG submission 187527) | Root nodule microbial communities of legume samples collected from California, USA - Siratro white BW (SPAdes) (version 2) | ecosystem: Host-associated > Plants > Roots > Nodule | place: USA... | reverse complement strand
GGGATCAATAATTTCGGCCATGATAAATGTAGCAACCAGAGCTCTCAAATTAGAGCTCTGATACCATATTATGAAAATAAAGAGAAGAACAAAGATGAACAAAAGACATGAGAATGAATATATGCTCTCTGTTTTTTCTGTGTATTTCATTCAAAATAAAGAACTGAATATATACCAGTACTGTACCCATCTAGGTATAGCTAAATAAAGAAAATAAAATAAAATTATTACAATCTGATAATGTCATAAAAACAAATAAACAGAATTGATGATAATTTGATTCTACCATAAAGACAAAATGAAATAATTAGTTTCCTTCTAGAAGCCTTCTATCCATATCCTCTGAAAGATTTTAATTTAAAATGTTCTATAGCAGTGATAACTAAATTTTGTATAGTTTGATGAAATGACTGATTTTATGTTAATTGAACTTGTAGGAATAGTAGATGTTTGAATGTTTAGTAAATAACTACTGCCCTTTGATATGAGATGTATCCTTGCATGTTTTTATGTTATGAATTAAATGGGGTATTCTTATTGTGAATTATGGATATTGAGGCTTTACATTTGGGACAATGTATGAGTTGTGCTTATTGTGTGTATTAAGTTTTAACATCTATGTTTTAACAGAGATCATTAAGTTTCATTGATGATATAAGTAACATAGACAAAGATAGAAGGTGGTGAAAAGTTGATGAGGGAGTTCGTACACATTGGAACCACTGTAGACACTCAGTTCTGGATGTGTGAACTTTATCCTGACCCTTTCTCTTAGATTTTTCTGGTAAATCTAAGTCTTGTATATTGGATTAGATGTTAATATCTAGTAATAGCCAGCTTAATACGAGTAGTCTGGAATATGATAAATTCATGTGTAGATTTTATGTGTGGTAAAAAAATTCATGTGTGAAGTTTGTAATAATTGAGATTGGTGTTTAATGCTGAAATTGTAAAAGTTTGATATGAACTGTTATACTTTCCAATTTGAGATCATTTAACTTGTAGCCATAGTTATTTTTAGTAAGTTCTTTATGGTGACATGTTTATATATATTACTAGCTTATCATTGCCCTCTTGGTTGTATCTCTACAAGATATACTGATATAGTGTGGGCCAAAAACCCACACAAAGTATCAAAAATCCACGCATATGCGTGGGCATACTGTGGGCAAGGGGACCACACTATAATCCTCAAAGCAAAACTATCTTGCGTGGGTATAACCCGTGCAACCGAATGTATAATTAAATATAATAAATTATGCTTGGATTAGACTCACACAGGGATGGTAGAAGCTTGCGGAGGTCAGGCCCACACTTATAATACAATTATAATAAAACAAAAACAAATTTTTAAAAAAATTATAAAAAATCTTACTTAACCATTGGACTCGAAGAGTTTTCTATTATGTTACTATTATTATTATACTTATTAATTTAATTACAATTATTATAATATTATGGTGCGTAGGTCTGACCCAACTGCTTAATAATATTGTGCTGCTTGCAATTAATTAATTACAAATAATATTGTGATGCGCGGGTCTGGCCCTCGCTTGATTTTATTTTATTTTTTTGAATTTTCTTTTGCGTTTTGTGTGGGTTTAACCCACGCTGCTTGCAATTAATTAATTGCAAATAATATTGTACTACATAGGTCTGACCCGTGCTTGGTTTTATTTTATTTTTTAATTTTCTTTTGTGTTTTGCGTGGGTCTTGCCCACGCTGCTTGCAATTAATTAATTGCAAATAATATTGTGATGTGTGAGTCTGGCCCCCTCTTAATTTTATTTTATTTTTTGAATTTTATTTTGCATTTTGCGTGGGCTATGACATTTTAGAGTGAGTTTGGCCCACGCTTCTTATGTGGACCATTAACCCATGCATCTTTTTGGCAGCTATTTCGCTGTTTTCTTGTAATGTATCATTGAACTACAGTAATGGTACCATGTAGTTGAAAGATAGAGTTGGAACATCTGAGGATACTAATAGTTCTTGAAGTTTAAGTACAATAGTTTAAGACTATTATGTATAATAGTTTAAGACTTTTTACTTCTATTTTAAAATACTTTAGACTACACTGAATGTTAATCTTGTATATAAATGAGTATGATGTCATTATGTTTGATTTTTATAGTCTATATAGTCTATATGTGTATGTAAAGAAAAAACTTATTGTATAATTAATATTAATTTTGGTTATGAAGTGGCATCTGACACAAACTCTGTTTTCTTTAACTTGTTTTCATTCTTTTATATAATTTTGTTCATTATAATTGATTACACTCATTTTAATTATTAACTTTGTAAATATTTTAAGTGTTTCATTCTTGATAGGATATGTTTCTTTTGTAAGCAAAATAAAAAAATAAAGAAAATGTTAGATCTAAGTTTAAGTCAGTGATATTTTATTTTCTAAGTTAAAATTATATGAACATTTGCCAGTTAATGTGACAATTGATATAATATGTTATTATGTTCTCTTTTTGACTTGGTTTTAGGATTTGGTCAAATTTATTATATTGACCTAGTATTTTTATTTTTTTAAGTTGATATTGTATTTTTGTTTTGTATTTGTTGGTAATAAATTACAAAAATATATGATTTTAGTTTTAAATAATATTGAATATTTAATTTTATGATTTTATTAATTTATTATTCGATATATTCATCAAATTTTAAATAATATATTTTTTAATATTTAAAAAATGAAAAAGAAATAGTAAACCTTTAATAAAAAGGATAGAACTAGAAATTAAAAACCTCCAAAATCTATTCTAACTAAGTTTTACAAATTTGTTGGGTTTAGTTCCATTTTTTAGACGAACCAAATTAAATTCCATATATTTTTATGTTTTGTTTATACGTAATTTTGTTAAAAAAATTATAACATAAAAACTCTTAACAATACTTTTTTTAGTTCTTATTTATATATATATATATATATATATATATACTTCTTTATTATAAATAAAAATAATAAGACAAAATGGTGGAGAAATTGTGGGAGACACAATATAAAGCTACATAATTCAAAGCATGTAGTCGTTTTTTGATTCTTTCCTAAAACATAATGCAAATACAAAGACATAATGGAGACACAATTGAAAGTAACAATAGAACTTTTCAAATTTGTTTACTTTCTCTCACAACATATAATTTTTTTTTTCTGCTTTCCGTTTTCGTGAAGACAACAAAATGAAATTGATTGTAATCGAGAGAATTCAGATTATTCGAATTGAAGGATTTTGACACCTACCTACTTAGTATATGTTTAAATTTTAGTTAGAAAACTCAAGTTTGAAGTTGAATAAAGAAAATTCAGTTGTAATTTTTAAGTCAATTGAAATTTGAAGTAATTTTATTTTTAATTACATCTAAAAAAATGTTAAACATATTCACGTAACCATCCATAGAAACTACAGTCGATTTAAATATTTCAAATGAAATCTAAACTAATCCTTCATTATCATAATTTTCATTTTATATTCTAATTCCTCACCTTTTATTGTGTTGCATTTATTGTATTATATTGTTATTATTTATGTATATTTAATATAGTCTTTCATTATATAAGAATCGACTTTGAGATCAGTTTAAATATATTTTTTTCATTAATCTTTAGAAAAGTTAAGAAAAAAATTATAACGTTTTAAACTCTGAAATAAACAATACTTAAAATGCGATAATTAACTTTAATGATAAATAACTTGAAATTGAAAAATAACTTAGAAAAATATAATCTACTCACTGTTATATTACTTGTTACAATCTGTCAATATAAGAAAACAAAGTTGGATGATAAAATTACATGATTCATATACACAAAATGATAGGTGAATGATGAAAGTACATCATTCATATATAAGAAAGAAGACAGAATTTGAATTTAAAGTAGTGACTTGAATTTTGGGCTAATGAATCTTTGTATATAAAAAGGCATCATCCACACACTATTTCTTTATATTATTAGCAAGTCCTGATTGAGAATAATTGTTTGCAACTGCATGCTCACTATTGCCATTAATTACATGGGGTTAAGCCACTGGACCTACCTTCCGGCTTCCACGAACAATGACATTCCAAGATACAGATAAAATCCCCGTGTCATAAATTCCATTGAATCACCAAAGACTAGTCCTTTTCATCAAACACTTTGCCTTGCTATCACTGATGTTGTATAAGACGAACTTCAACAGTTGAAAATGATACTAAGTCCCAAATAATTATATATGGATGGCCATGTCCTTAATTACAAGCTGATAGGGAAGGGACCCTGGAATGTAACTTGGCCTTTGCATGTGGCTGTTTCTCCTTGAAGATTGAAGACAATTATGAGTTCAACCCTCTCCTACCATGATCCATTGATAAGCTCTAAAAAGATTTATCTTAATGTTAAAACTTTAGGTCCTACTCATATTCCTTGTATATATCATATTCTTTTTATGACAAAAAAGATTAAAGCCAGCTACAGTCATCACATACAAACTTTTTTACCACTTAAGCTGTACTCCAATACCATTTTCCAGTTTTCACCACTTGAATACATCCAAGTGGGTGCAATTCTTGTTTCACCTTCCTGATTTAAATTGTTACTGGAGCCAAGTGTCTCCAGCCATCAGTTTTGTTGCAATTCTAAGCTTGTGGGCTACTTGCAACATGTAACACAATCCACACACGTCTAAAATGCACCATTATTGTCAACTTTTGTCGCCTAGCACCAATCTATTTATTTTCTTTATTAAGGGTCTGTGTCAATTCTCCTACCTTTTTTCTCCACCTTAGAGAGTTCAAAAACCCTTTTTGAATTTGGATAGTCTTTGTACTCTCACCGTACAACTATTAAGCGCATTAAGCCACTAACTAATGTTTATTATTTGATTTAGAATATTATTCTCCAAAGTCTGAATCAGGTGCTTTCTCTTGCCCCTCTCACTCTATAAATAACACATGGAAGGTGGCTAGTGTAGAACCTAATTAAGCAACAACAGCATCATATCTATCTTTGTGCCTTGTTGCTTGTTCTTTACTTTCAAGAGAGATGGCATCTCCAAACACAAACCAGGAGAAAGCAGGCTTGGCTGGTAGAGTATTGGTCATGCCAAAAGTTCTTAAGAAGAAGGTGTTGGGAATTTGTAGGTTAACAAAAGAGATAGCCCAAGATGATCCTAGAAAAGTGATTCATTCACTAAAAGTGGGGCTTGCAATCTCACTGGTTTCTCTTTTCTACTACTATCAACCACTCTATGAGAATTTTGGTCTATCAGCAATGTGGGCTGTGATGACTGTGGTGGTGGTTTTTGAGTACACAGTCGGTAAGCTAATTTCTTCATATTTTAATCAATGATCATGATATATACACAAACCCTTTTGTTTTATATTTATTCCACAGTTAATCTAACTATTGTATTTGTAATTTATGGCACATTTTTAGGAGCCACTCTAGGAAAAGGTTTGAATAGGACAATTGCAACATTGGCAGCTGGTGCTCTTGGTGTTGGTGCTCATTACTTGGCCAGCCTTTCTGGAGCAACAGGAGAACCAATATTGATTGGTGCATTTGTCTTTGTGCAAGGTGAAAACAAGTTATATACTTAATAAATAAAGCAAATACCATCAATGGCGATCATGTTTTAAGAAAAGAAAAAAGCCAAAAGAATATTGTTCTAGGGGTAGCTATTTTCAATTAGTATAAATGTTTTGATGGTTGTTTCTTTGTTTTGCAGCTGCCATAGCATCATTCATAAGGTTTTTTCCGAAAGTGAAGGCAAGATATGATTATGGGATGCTTATATTCATCTTGACATTCTCTTTGATATCGGTGTCTGGTTTTCGAGAAGTTGAAGTGTTGGAAATGGCACACAAGAGGCTTTCGACCATATTCATAGGGGGTTCAGCTTGTGTGATGATTTCCATTTTTGTTTGCCCTGTGTGGGCTGGTGAAGAATTCCACTATTCCATTGCTCACAAGTTGGAAATACTAGGCGATTTCTTGGAAGGTCAGTTAGAAATTGCATGTGGATAAAGTTATAGATAATAATATTAATTTACCAAAAAATCAAAAATAGTGCTATCTTTGTAACATCAAAATGGAAAACTTATCTTGAATCATACATAACTTGTTGTATTTTACAGCTTTTGTACATGAATACTTCAACCAACCACAAGAAGGAGAATCTGAAGACAGCAAAGGAGATTCTAAAGACAAATCGTTTTTAGAAGGTTATAAAAAGGTCCTCAATTCTAAAAGTATTGATGACTCTTTGGTGAGTGCGCTTTGCATATTTACCTTCTTTCTTCTTCACCTAAACTAAAATCTCATGCATGCACATCTCTCACCTAATTTAATTTCTTCATTTCTTTATTGTGCAGTGCAATTTTGCAAAATGGGAGCCAGGTCATGGCAAGTTTAGATTTCGTCATCCCTGGGACCTATACCTCAAGATTGGTGCTCTTTCTCGCCAATGTGCATATCGAATGGAAGCTATAGATGCACACATCAATTCCGATATCAAAGTATTCATCATGAATCTAATACTCTTTTATTAACATGTCTAAATAAAATATCATTTAAACGATATTAACATATAAATAAAATAGATTAAAAAATTTAGCATAGATAAATAGACTAGACAATTTAATATTAAATACGTCTATAAACAACTAAACAATCTAATAGACGAACAGACTAAATAATTTTGTCGTAAATAATCTATACTATTTTATCATATAACGTTAAACCAATTATATATTTATAGTCTTGATCAATCTTTTATCAGATATATAAAAAAAAGTCTGCGATATTTAATTATATTCAATTTTTAATTGGAACTTTTAACTATTGTGATTCTATTTTTACAACCAAATGAGTTTACATGTAGTTGAATACCAAATTTATTATGGTCACGATGATTACATATATATTGACATGTTACTTGTCTCAACATTTGTAGGGGTCCCAGGAATTTCGTTCCACAATCCAAGAATTATGCTCAGAAATGAGTTTGGAATCTAGCAAAGCCTTCAAGGAACTAGGATCATCAATTAGAACAATGACTAGGCCATCTTCTTCAGACACACATGTTGCAAACGCAAAAGCTGCAGTGAAGAGCCTCAAGTCATTGCTCCAATCAAGTTCAAGGAAAGAAACTGACCTTTTATCCATTATACCAGCTGCAACAGTGGCTTCACTACTGATTGATATTGTGGAAATCACAGAGAAAATAGCAGATTCGGTGAATGATCTTGCCACCCTCACAAATTTTGAGGTTGTAGATACAGATAAATCCCCTAAAGTACCATCACAATCTTCACACTGTGAATGTGATGAACCGGTTCCCAAAACTGATCATCTCCAAGTCGTTATTCTGATTGAGGAGTCAGCACTAGCTGTGACAGATAGTGAAAAATCAAACGTAGTTTGAGTTTGACAATTACTATACGTAAAGATTGTCATAATATATCATTGCTTCAACTTATTCACAAAAAATAATAATGGTGCATTCATTGCATCGTATAGAGTATTTTGAAGGCATACCCTTATGTTTTCTAAACCGTGAGGGGTATCTTATGTACAATAATGTCAAATTTGTAATCTGGATTTCAATTCATTACTTAGCATCATTCTCATTATTTCAACTTATGTTTTCAATTCATTCTCATTACTTAACTAATTAAATGCTGCCAAACCATAAATAAACTGGTCATCTTAATTCAATATGGCAACTGATAACACTAATTAATGTTTCTCTAAGGCCAAGATGAAAACATTTTAAGCATATAAGTTCATAATAAATCAGCAACTAATGCTGAAATCACATGCTTGCAATCACCTCTTTGAGTTAAGTTATCATAATTAAGAACTTGATTTCATTAATTGAGCACTTATCATGCTTAAACTAGGGAGGATTATTTTAATTCTGCCTACGTGCAGATAGGTATGGTGATGATGAGTATGTATGGCACATGACATGTTTACTTCTTCTCAGATGGAAAGAAAGTGGAGTGATCTAATTAGTGGGTTCATGCTTTTCACCGTCCCATTATTACACTGCATTTATGGCAATGCTTGTTTTTGTTAAATTTGTTTACTAAAAATAAACCCTAAATAGTCAATATTTAGTTTTCCTATGGATGTAATATACCACAGCAAGCACATTGGTGGTTATCTAGTCAATTAATTAGCTATGGTGGAGATGATTTTTCATTACCTGCATAGTTGTGGCCATTATTCATCAAACATTATCCAACCTCTATATAATCATGCATCATAGAAGAAGGAATGTGTATATTCTAGAGTCTTCAAAAATATCTGCACCAAATTTTCTCAACCATTGAAAAAATTATTTTCTGAAAAAAATACTTCTTGCATATATTTTTGTTTTCACTTCTAATATCTTATATTTCCAGAAATTGGTCTTTCTCTATCTCTCGCTGTAACTTTTATATCTTTATAAACATCATAATACGAGATAAAATAATTCAACTAGAAATGTAAAAATTATTTGACAGCAAAAGGACACTGAGATACAGATTAAAAAAATAAATAAAAGAAAAGCTGTTACATGTACGTACGAACACTATTCACCCAAGGCAGATATGCGCACACTCATATCACTAGTAACGGTGTCCATCACCTTTCACCAGATTTTAAATTTAAATTTAATGTAAGTGGATGTCCTTTAATTTCAACTTTATATATATTTATTTATTTTGACACGTTATTTGATTTTAATTGTTTAAGATATATAATATATTTATGCATTTATCAACCTTGTATAATATCATAATAATTTATGTTGATATATCCTGCATGCTTTATATAATATTTAATAAATTTTTAACTTAAAATCTTATTTTAATTATATTTTACAAATACTCTATTCTAAATTTAAATAAAATTATCTAGTTTGATGTCAATATTTAATATTTTATTAATTATTATTTAAATCGAAATAATTTATAATTGATTAATAAGTATTAAAGTAGTTAAATACACTTCAAGGTAGCATAAAAAAATAAAAATGGTCCACATGATAGGTTGAGTTAAAGACACTCACAACAAAGAATAAAACTAAAGCTTTTTAACATGATGTCAAGTTAAAGATGTTAAAAGATATAAGATTAAGCTATAAATGTTCATGGAACTAAAAGTGCTCAAGCCATTACATATAGTTAGACATATTCTATATTCAAGGTGTGAAATCAAACTAAAGAAATTTTAGACATGAAGTCAAGTTTAGGATACTCAAGAGTTGACAAATAAAGGTTAGGTATAGAAGGATAGGCAAATTAACAAGTTTTTAAACACAAGTTGGACCTAACTAAGTAGTATACTAATTCACTACAAGAAAGTTATTTAAAAATCAACTTTTAGTTACCAAATGAAATGAACGTTAATTGTGATCAAAATAGTCTCTAATTAAATTTTGGTTACTAAATAACTACAAAATAGAAATGATGATTGAATTTAGTAACCAATTAAATCAAGATATTTGGTATCTAAAATTAGCTACTAAGGTTTTAGTGACCTATATAATTATATTCTAAATTAGTATCTAATGGTATAGGTCACTAAAACCTTGATAGCTAATTTTAGTTACCAATTATCTTGACTTTCATCACTTCTATTTTGTAGTTATTTAGTAACCAAATTTTAATTTGGTGACTATTTTTATCATAATTAACGATCATTTGGTAACTAAAAATTGATCTCTAAATAGTTTTTTTTTCTTGTTGTGATTATTGCACTTTTAAAATATGTAATTCACTAAAATGATTTAATTAAGCTATTTTTATATTCAATTCATGATTGTGTTTGTCAATGTGATATTAGTTTCAGTATATTATCTTAGCCATATTTTACCATGTAAAAAATACATCAAATATTTATCTATAAGGAGGTGTGTTGAGCCAATAGAGGTGTTGTTTCATCCATAAGGGAGTGAGAGGTGTTTTAGTATAAATATTGCATCAAAGGTTCATCCACAAAAGATATGTTTACGTCCCATGGTGTAGAAATGAATAAGAACAAAACATTATATTCGAGATTCACCCACATAAGTGTGACAAGTGCACTATGATATAAATTATATTGAACGTTTGTCTAAAAGGGTGTAATTACCCTCATATAGGTGTGAGGGGCACACTAGCATAGAAATTACATCACAAGATTAGCCATACCGGTCTAACATTTGGATAAGATATTTACTCATAGAGTTGTGGTTTTACCCACACTCATATGGGAGGCATGCTAGGCATTCAAAATACCAAATAGTCAAAACAACTTCTAAGTTATACATGATCTATTATATGTAGACAAATTCATTATATTTAATATATTATTTCAATAATATATATCTTCTTTTTTTATATTAGCAATAAAAAATAAAATAAATATGAGTATTTAAGGAGTACTTTAACCCTTATAAAGAAAAGGTAATTTATTGTCAAAATTTTTCAAATAAAATTAAAATAATTACACATCTCCATCCAAATAAGCCTTGTACAAAATATAAAGTTAATGATAAAAATTTATGCTCTTGATTTTTATCTCTTGTAACAAAATAAACTAATTATTTAAATATCTAAGATAATAATATGTTTATAGTAAGATTAATAAGTGAATATCTCATATACACAGAGGAATGAATACAATCTATGTTGAAGAAATTAGAAATTACAATGGTGTGACAATTCTCCACAATAATATAAGTGCTCTTAACGTTTATTTTTGGTATAAGCATAAAAACTTGTTTTTAATTTAATTGAATTTTTTATTTTCTTTCTTTTATCTTTAATTTAAGTAATTTCTTAATTTTTTTAAATTATTTGATATCATTATGAAAGAATTGAAAATTGAACATAATTATTAGAAATCTTTAATAGAGATTGTTCTTTGTTGAAATATTCGAATGAAATGAGTGAGTAGATTGATGTGAATAAGTAGATGTGAGACTGACTTCAACTATTGAGGTTTTTCTCTTCAAACTCAGACTGGAGAGTACTTTGATTCCTCATAATGTCTCTTTGTACTCGGTCTTGGCCTGCTGCTTTGTACTTGAAAAACTTCTCTAGGTGAACCATCTTCTCGAATTTGGTTTCTGTACTCAGATTGTCTTCTACGATCTGGATGAAATCTTTGAGTCAAATATCTCCTTCTTCTTGACTAGAGGGGGGAGAGTACCAGCAAAGACACTTCGATGATCAAGCCAGTATATGTAGGAGTAAAGATGAAAAGATAATCCTCTTACCTGTGGGGATGCTCCTTTATTTTTAGGGATGGTTGTAGGCTTTAGTCACTATTTCTTAAGGGTCATGATTATTAATTTCATTAGTTTGATGATGTTCACTAATTTCCACGGTTTGTACTTGTTTCAAGGTTCATGACATCATCTCTAGGTTGTGCTGAGAACTTGGGTTTAGGCTAACTTCCCGTACTGACTATGAGTGGTAGGTTTGTGGATCATTCTTAAATTGTGCTTAGAATTTAGGTTTGTGTTGACTTCTCAGACTGACTTCAAGTAGTAGATCTGTGAATTATCCCTAAGTTGTGCTAAGAACTTGAACTTGGACCGACAATCTAAACTGACCTCAAGCAGTAGATTCAGTACAAACTTAAATTTTGAAAAAAAAATTGGTTAAATTCTTCCCACTATTCAACAATATATTAATAACAAAGAACCTAATTAGATAATAAATAACCTAATTAAATGTAGGATTTGCCTTGATAGAGGTGATTTAGATTAATTAAAAGTAAAACTATGTCTTCAAAGAAACCTAGGATAATGTAGATTAAATAATTGCCTAGATAGAGATATACTAATTCTTCCTCTTTATTTATTATGTACCAAGTCACTTTCACAATTTTATAATTTATAATTTATGATACAATGTGTTAAAAGAAAATATTGAAAATTTATATTGCTGGTCACTGGTGGTCACAAGTCAATGTTGGGGACAGTTATTTTATTTTGTAATAAGGAAGGATCGCGTTAGGTTTTGTTATGAGTAACAATTTTCAATTCTATTTTTAAATAGAAAGTGCGTTCAGAATCCATACAAACCACAGAATGAACATGCTAAAGTGTGAAAAAAGCAGAAACAGTGTCTAAGACAAAAAAGTGGGTTTTGAGGTGTCTTCCACCATAACTTTCTACTGCTACCACTTTTTCAAAACTCAAACAAAAGTGCTTTAATTATAACCCTCTTTGATTTGTTATAGCAGATATCACTTCTTCATAAATAATCTCATATCCTTATCATCCATCCAGAACATGTACCACCAATCCCAAATAACGATTTTAAGCCACATATTAGATTCATTTTTCATGATAAAATGTGAAATAAAATATAGAGAAAATTTTTAATCGATGATTTTGGAAGATATATAATATCCGTTATATAATCCATTTTATATTTTAATTAAAATTCAATTTTTGTTCACTTTTTATATCGATAATATCTACATCAATTCTCTAATCGACATTCAAAAATAATTTATTTAAATTTTTTTAATAATATACAATTATATATATATATATATATATATATATATATATTCACGCAATTAAAGCTTCAGAAGACCTATCATATGGGTTGTTTGTTAAGTAATGAATTTTTATTATTAGTGAAGATAATTGAACTAATAGTTGTAGTTAAATAATGTTAATATAATTTTAGTAGTGGATTGCAGAATAACATTTGATGCATTTAAAATTGATTTAAATCCCATAAGGTTGTTTTACCATGACTTCCTGACAATTAAAAGAAAAAGGGAACTAGAATCCACAATTGGGCTATTATTTCTTACATTTACAAGATTTAAAAAAATTATAAATATATATATATATA
>Ga0209489_109049_pt1 | contig 12853 bp, 8 predicted proteins | sample SiratrowhiteBW_FD_187527 | JGI IMG/M metagenome (GOLD analysis project Ga0209489, IMG submission 187527) | Root nodule microbial communities of legume samples collected from California, USA - Siratro white BW (SPAdes) (version 2) | ecosystem: Host-associated > Plants > Roots > Nodule | place: USA... | reverse complement strand
CATCAGTATTGAATTTTTTCCACCATTTTATTCGGATCTGTCTGGATAACATTTTTAAATATGTTCCTTCGTATGGAGTAATAAGATAATTCCAAAATAATATCCAAGTAATAGCTTGTGAGGCTACAAAAGAGATTAGCCTATAACCTGATACAAATGTGGACTTTTCTCGGAAATATGTATATACTTCTGTAATTTTTTCTAGGAATATTGTGGGTAATGGACCGAAATCTTTAAACCATTTGATAAACCATTTAGGAAATTTTAATGATATTCCTTTTTTAAACCATATGAACAAGGAATGTCTTTCTGGGTATAGATATAAGACATTTGTCCATGCTTCAATGTAATCATAATAAGAATAGTTTTGAGGGGTGAAATATCTCAAGAATGACTTGGTTTCATGAGGTGGTTGTTTCCACTCTTGTGGGGTTATGATATGAAGGATTTTTATTTTTGAGTAAATTATGTTTCCTTCTTTGTCTCGGTTATGAGATATTTCTGCAGAGTCTGTGTCTACTAAGATGAATTCGTAAAAAGTTCTGGTTTTGGTGAGGTCTATTGGTAGGTAATGGAAATTAGTAGGGAATAATTCTTTTGCGGTTTGGTGAGGACTTTCTTTTATCCATTCTTTTTTTAGAATTATCACTGGTAAGGTTTCAGGTTTGTCTAGGTATTCTTCAATAGAGCTTTGAGGTTTTAGGGTTTTTGTAGAAAGATTTTGAGGAGGTGGAAGGTTTAATAATTTGGAAGAGGTTGTGGTAAAATCTTTAGGTCCAACTAAGATATTGGTATATCGTAAAGGAGTATATCTATTAGTGTGTGCAGGTGTTGGGGACTTTAGAATGTTGGCTAGAGTAATATCAGAGTTTTGTGAGGGTATTTGTGGTCTAAGAGAAATTGACGAAGAGGCTTTATTTTCTAAAAGAGTATTATTTGATTTTTGTGACCCCAGTGGGGGGCCATATTGTTCTTTGGACGTAGGCTTTCCACTCATTCTGAGGCCTGTAGAAATTCTCTGGTTAGAAAATCTGGAAGACAGTTTTTCTCTCCCTTAATATGTTCAATTTCAAAATCGAAACAAGATAATAAAGCTTGCCATCTGGCAAAAATATGCTTTGAAACCAACTTTTGAACATCTTTTGTTAAAACACTTGGTGCAGCTTTGCAATCAGTTCTAATTAAAAACTTTTTGTTGAATAAATCTTCTTGAAATTTTTGTAAACATAAAACTATTGAAAGAATTTCTTTTTTAATGGTAGAATATTTTTGTTGAGATGCATGCCAGATTCCAGAATGATATCTGACAATTTGCTCTTTTGAATCATGAGAAATCTTTTGCTTTAAAATCCCCCCATATCCTAATTCTGATGCGTCTGTTTCAACTATTAGGAAGGCTGAAGGGTCTGGAATTCCTAAAGTTTTAATCTGTTTTATGGATGAAGTCATGTTTTCTTTTTCCCTCTAGGTGTGATATTGAGGATTCTTTTAATAAATTTAACTCTCTAGCTCTAGGGGGTTTTATGAATTCAAAACATATTTCTTTGCCCATGGTATTTGTTATTAATCCTTTTTCAGTAACCTGGAAAGGATATAATAATGTTAAGAATGTGGTTCCTAATATCATACAAGTATTCATGTTTTTTATTAATACAAAAGAGGTATTATAACATATTTTGCCTTTACAAATTTTTGCATTAGAAAGCTTATATTGAATATTCATTTTAGAACCGTTTGCACTGGTTACTTTCTCTAACGTTTTCTCATAATATTGTGTTGGTATTAATCCTTCTTGTATACAATTTACATCTGCTCCTGAGTCTATTAATGCTATTGTAGTAAATATTTCTCCTTTTATTACTAATTTTACCTCAGTATGCCATTTATGTGTAATGATTAAACTTAATAAGTTTATATAATTGTTATTTGAAGTTTCTACCTTATCATTAGAGGGTTCTAACTCTATTTTGTTTTGGTTTCTGATTATATCTTTTCCTTCTAATTCTAATAGTCTATATTCTAATGAAATATCATTTTCTTTTAGTATTTGTATTTCTTGTTTGAGATTTTTTATTTCTTCTTGCAAATCTTTTATAGTTATATTTTGATTAGGAACTTTAAACCTCTTATAAATATCTTTCATATTAATGGGTTCTATCTGCTTTACTTCTTTACTTTTTATGATTAAATTATTTAATTGTGATAAAAATTCATCTTTTAATGGTGAGTTTTCTAATTTATCTATGATAGATATTAATGTATTTGTTTGGTCTTTGTTTAACATATTTATATTTTTATCATTAATACAGTTTTCACAATTACATAATCCTGGACCTAGGCAATAATTTTCTTCATTTTCTTTTGAATACTCAGTACTATTGTCTGATTCTATTTGTTCTACTTCTAATTCACTTTCTTCTTCTTCTGAAGTATTATCAACTTCTTCTGATTCTGAATTTATGACAATATTTAATAGATTTTTCTTTAATTCTTCATCTTCTATTTGATTTATTTTCTTAGCTACTTTACAACTATTTGCATAATGACCTGGTCTACCACATTTCCAACAAACATTGTCTTTTTTCTTTAGTTTTTTATATTTGGGTTTTCTACTTGGTTTACTATCTTGTGGTGTTCTATTATATGGTTTTTTATATGTTTTCTTTTCTGCCTTATTCTGTTTTTTAATTATTTTCTTTTTCTTAGCACTAGGTGCTCTAATAGGTTCCATACCATATTGGTGACAAAATGTTCCTAATTCTTTTTTGTTTATCATACTTTCTTTTCTAAGTTTGTTTTCTAATTTGAAGTCAGTACATACTTGTATTCCTGTATCTATTACTATGTTATGTATTTGACCATAAGTTAATGTATCATACTATATAGGTTTCCCATAATGTTGTTCTAAATTTAACTTTACTTTTTCTGCAAATAATTTAGGTAAGCCAGCAAGGAATCTTTCTTTCCAAAATCCAGCAAACCCGTCTTCTCTTAAAGTTACCTTTGATAGGAATGTATCTTTATACCATGTATAGTCTGACATGGTTGGACAGTACAAGTTTGCTAATTGATTTGCTGATCTTTCTTTAAATATATTGGGATCTCCTACAAAGTTTTGTATTATGGAATAAATTAATGTTGATACTGCATCTTCTTGATTTGTCTCTGGTTTAACATTATTAATTATTGCTAATTTATCATGTTCTGTGCATAAATTATCCCACCAGCCTTTTAACTGACCAGTGAATCCTTGTACTATGGCTATAGCGGCAGCCTTGTCGCTACATCCTTTTGTCTTATGGGCAGTAGCTGCCATTGTCATTTGACATGTTAAATCTAATATGGCTTGTTCACTTAATCCCTCTAAATTCCATTCTGTTATATCATTTCCTGAAAAAGAGTTTTGTACTAATTCTCCCCTTTCTTCGAACTGTACGTCCGCGGGAGTTGGTCTATTATAATAATTTCTAAGTTTTGGATAAGTTCTCATTTTATTAAGTTCTAGGGTATTAATGGAATTCTTACTTAATTCATCTAGTTTCTTTTTTAATTCATCTATTTTAATATCAGCATCACTTCTCAGTCTAAGTGCATCTAATTCTTTTTGTGGGACATTAAATAATTTATATATTGGTTTTACAGGTTTTGAGCTACTAGCAGTGTCCTTATGATGTGATGAGGATGATACGGAGTTTTCGATCCTAGTTAATTGTTTTGGCATAATTCCTAAGATTGTATTAGAATAATTAATTTGTGAATGTAATTTTTTAATGTTTTTTGTTTCTACTTGTCTATCTTCTATCTTAATATCCTTATATGGGCTAGCTTCTATTTCTAAATCTGTTGAAGGTTGTAATTTTATTGCTTGTAATGGAGGATATTCAGATTCTATGATTTCATTATTAATAGTTTTCCATGTATTAGTTATCTTTTCTAATGGATATATTTCTTTATTATTAAATGGATATTCTAAATTATGTTCTTGACTATAAATTTTAAACCAATCAAAAAAATATAAATTTATCTCATTTTCATTCATGTAATTATAAAATTCTGTTCTAAAATCTTCTGTTTGTTCTTTAGAGTAAGTCTTAAAATACCAATCTCTTTTATCTTTATTGTATTCTGCTCCAAAATCTTCTCTTATCCAATTTTTATCTATTTCAAAAGGTTCTTCTCTATTTAATGTTCCTAATATTTGTGATGTGGTAGGAGAATATTGAGGTGAGTCAGATTTTTTAGATTCTGTATATAAAGGTTTTGTAACTATGGGAGTAATATTATCTAATCCTCTTAAATCTAGATTTATGGTGGAACTATCTACTGATTTTCTGGAAGGTTCATTTTTATGTAATATTTGAGGTTCTCTTATCTTTAAGGATGATGACCTATTCATTCTTAGTCTTATGTTTGTACCATCTTGAACTATTTCTCTTACTTGACTATTGTATATTTTTGGTTCTTCTATAATATCTTCTAATATCCATTCTTCTGGAATTCTTCTTACTACCTCTTCATGACTTAATCGTTTTGGAGTTTGTACTGATGATTTTCTAAGATTTTCCTCTACTAATATGGTTTCATCTCTGGGTGAAGATCTTAATGCTTTATAATTATAATCTATTTTGGTAACTTTATAATAAATCCTATAAATAATCTGGATAGGACCTGATAATTCATCTACTATATCGTCTGGAGTTTGAACATATAATTTTATGGAGTTACTTGTTTTATCATTCCTTAAGTTCATAGAGAAATTAGGATAACAGTTAGAAAATGCTTGACCATCATGAAGGTTACTTTCTAATATGGCTATTATGGAATCATTAAACTTTTTAAGTCTTACATCTCTTAACATGATTAATATGGGACTGTTTACACCTAATCTGTAATTTGGTTTTGCTGCAACTTGGATTAATCCTAAATGGATAAAGTTATAACCATCTTTAATATGTTGATCTAATAGAGATTGTTCTAATAGGTTAATGATTTTGTAGTTTTTGTTCCTGGATAACTATATTCTACTATGTGTACCTGATCTTGATTTGAAGACCAAAATTTATGTTGTTTATAGACTTCACATTTCCTGACTATAGGTATTGACCAATTATGTAAAGAGTTTTCTATTTTTGCAATCTGTAATTCTTTTTCTTTATTATGTTCTGTGTTTGAAGAAGAAGAAGCTTCTTGTTGCGAAGTTCTAATCATTATTTGTCTCTCTTTGTTTCTTAATCCTATATCAGTTAAGGTTCTAAGAAAATTTGGCATTCTTAGTCTTTCCCTGGTTTCCATGCTACGGGACCACTGCTGACCAACGGTCTTACTACCTCTCACTCAGGCTTTACTGTCGGGACCACAGCTGACCAACGTATAAACGCCTCTCAGCGCTACCCTAGAAACCATTTAAAGAACTAGGAATAACAAAGGTTCTTGTTACCTTAGATGATACAATCTTAAGACTCAAAGTTTAACAAATAATAATTACAACTTTAGCAACTTAGTCGCTTAATCCCTACTACTTTCCATTACCTACCAATAGACCTCACCAAAACCAGAACTTTTTACGAATTCATCCTAGTAGACACAGACTCTGCAGAAATATCTCATAACCAAGACAAAGAAGGAAACATAATTTCTGGCCGGCTTACGTAAATTATTTGCAAAAAAAGTAAAGTTAAACTTAGAACAACATTATGGGAAACCTATACATTATGATATATTAACTTGTGGTCAAATACATAACATAATAGTAGATACCGGAATACAAGTATGCACTGACTTTAAATTACAAAATAAACTTAGAAAAGAAAGTATGATAAATAAAAGAGAATTAGGAACATTTTGTCATCAATATGGTATGGAACTTATTGGAGCACCTAGTGCTAAGAAAAAGAAAATAATTAAAAAACAGAATAAGGTAGAAAAGAACACGTATAAATCATATAACAAACCATATAATAGAAAATATAATAAAACACCACAAGACAGTAAACCACGTAGAAAACCCAAATATAAAAACCTTAAGAAGAGAGATAATGTTTGTTGGAAATGTGGTAGACAAGGTCATTATGCAAATACTTGTAAAGTAGCTAAAAAAATAAACCAAATAGAAGATGAAGAATTAAAGAAAAATTTATTAAATATTTTCTTAAATTCAGAATCAGAAGAAGTTGATAATACATCAGAAGAAGAAGAGAGTGAACTAGAAGTAGAACAAATAGAATCAGATAATAGTACTGAGTATTCAAAAGAAAGTGAAAAAGACTATTGCTTAGGTCCAGGATTATGTAGCTGTGAAAATTGTATTAGTGATAAAAATATAAATATGTTAAACAAAGACCAAACAAATACATTAATTTCTATCATAGATAAATTAGAAGACTCACCATTAAAAAATGAATTTATAAAAATTGATAGATAATTCATTTAATTATAAAAATTGAAGAAGTACGAGAACAGATAGAACTCATAAGTATGAAAGACATTTATAAAAGATTTAAAGTTCCTAATCAAAATATAACTATAAAAGACTTACAAGAAGAAATAAAATCTTCTTGTTAAGAATGAGGTTCCTAATATCATACAAGCATTCATGTTTTTTATTAATACAAAAGAGGTATTATAACATATTTTACCTTTACAAATTTTTGCACTAGAAAGTTTATATTGGATGTTCATCTTAGAACCATTCGCACTGGTTACTTTTTCTAATGTTTTATCATAATATTGTGTTGGTATTAATCCTTCTTGTATACAGTTTACATCTGCTCCTGAATCTATTAATGCTATAGTAGTAAATATTTCTCCTTTTATTACTAATTTTACCTCAGTATGCCATTTATGAGTAGTGATCAGACTTAATAAGTTTATATAATTGTTATTTGAAGTTTCTGCCTCATCATTAGAGGGTTCTAACTCTATTTTGTGTTGGTTTCTTATTATATATTTTCTTTCTAATTCTAATAATCTATATTCTAATGAAATATCATTTTCTTTTAATAGTTGTATTTCTTGCTTGAGATTTTTTATTTCTTCTTGTAAGTCTTTTATAGATATATTTTGATTAGGAACTTTAAACCTTTTATAAATATCTTTCATATTAATGGGTTCTATCTACTCTCTTACTTCTTTACTTTTAATGATTAAATTATTTAATTGTGATAAAAATTCATCCTTTAATGGTGAGTCTTGTAATTTATCTATGATAGATATTAATGTATTTGTTTGGTCTTTGTTTAACATATTTATATTTTTATCACTAATACAATTTTAACAACTACATAATCCTGGACCTAGGCAATAACATCTTCACTTTCTTTTGAATACTCAGTACTATTATCTGATTCTATTTGTTCTACTTCTAGTTCACTCTCTTCTTCCTCTGATGTATTATCAACTTCTTCTGATTCTGAATTTATGAGAATATTTAATAAAGTTTTCTTTAATTCTTCATCTTCTATTTTGATTTATTTTCTTAGCTACTTTACAACTATTTGCATAATGACCTAGTCTACCACATTTCCAACAAACATTATCTTTTTTCTTTAGTTTTTTATATTTGGGTTTTATACTGTCTTGTGGTGCTTTATTATATTTTTTATTATATGGTTTTTTATACGTTTTCTTTTCTACTTTATTCTGTTTTTTAATTATTTTCTTTTTCTTAGCACTAGGTGCTTTAATAGGTTCCCTACCATATTGATGACAAAATGTTCCTAATTCTTTTTTATTTACCATACTTTCTTTTCTAAGTTTATTTTGTAATTTGAAGTCAGTACATACTTGTATTTCTGTATCTACTACTATGTTATGTATTTGACCATAAGTTAATATATCATACTGTATATGTTTCCCATAATGTTGTTCTAAGTTTAACTTTACTTTTTCTGCAAATAATTTATGTAAGCCGGCAAGGAATCTTTCTTTCCAACATCCAGCAAACCCATCTTCTCTTAAAGTTACCTTTGATAAAAATGTATATTTATACCATCTATAATCTGACATGGTTGGACAGTACAAGTTTGCTAATTGATTTGCTGATCTTTCTTTAAATATATTGGGATTTCCTACAAAGTTTTGTATTATGGAGTAAATTAATGTTGATACTGCATCTTCTTGATTTGTTTCTGTTTTAACACTATTAATTATTGCTAATTTATCATGTTCTGTGTATAGATTATCCCACCAGCCTTTTAACTGACCAGTGAATCCTTGTACTATGGCTATAGCGGCAGCCTTGTCGCTACATCCTTTTGTTTTATGGGCAGTAGCTGCCATTGTCATTTGACATTTTAAATCTAATATGGCTTGTTCACTTAATCCGTCTAAATTCCATTCTGTTATATCATTTCCTGAAAAAGAGTTTTGTACTAATTCTCCCCTTTCTTCGAACTGTACGTCTGCGGGAGTTAGTCTATTATAATAATTTCTAAGTTTTGGATAAGTTCTCATTTTATTAAGTTCTAGGGTATTAATGAAATTCTTACTTAATTCATTTAGTTTCTTTTTTAATTCATCTATTTTAATATCAGCATCACTTCTTAGTCTAAGTGCATCTAATTCTTTTTGCGGGACATTAAATAATTTATATATTGGTTTTACAAGTTTTGAGCTACTAGAAATTTCCTTATGATGTAATGAAGATGATGTGGAGTTTTCAATCCTAGTTAATTGTTTTGTCATAATTTCTAAGACTGTATTTGAATAATTAATTTGTGAATGTAATTTTTTAATGTCTTTTGTTTCTACTTGTCTATCTTCTATCTTAATGTCTTTATATGGGCTAGCTTCTATTTCTAAATCTGTTGAGGGTTGTAATTTTATTGCTTGTAATGGAGGATATTCAGATTCTATGATTTCATTATTAATAGTTTTCCATGTACTAGTTACCTTTTCTAATGGATATATTTCTTTATTATTAAATGGATATTCCAAATTATGTTCTTGACTATAAATTTTGAACCAGTCAAAGAAATATAAATTTATCTCATTCTTAATCATGTAATTATAAAATTCTGTTCTAAAATCTTCTGTTTCTTTTCTAGAGTAAGTCTTAAAATACCAATCTCTATTATCTTTATTATATTCTGCTCCAAAATCTTCTCTTATCCAATTTTTATCTATTTCAAAAGGTTCTTCTCTATTTAATGTACTTAATATTTGTGACGCGGTAGGAGAATATTGAGGTAAGTCAGATTTTTTAGATTCTGTATATAATGGTTTTGTAACTATGGGAGTAATATTATCTAATCCTCTTAAATCTAAATTTATGGTGGAACTATCTACTGATCTTCTGGAGGGTTCACCTTTATGCAGTATTTGAGGTTCTCTTATCTTTAAGGATGATGACCTATTCATTCTTAGTCTTATGTTTGTACCATCTTGAACTATTTCTCTTATTTGACTATTATATACTTTTGGTTCTTCTATAATATCTTCTAATATCCATTCTTCTGGGATTCTTCTTACTACCTCTTCATGACTTAATCTTTTTGGAGTTTGTACTGATGATTTTCTAAGATTTGCTTCTACTAATATGGTTTCATCTCTAGGTGAAGATCTTAATGCTTTATAATTATAATCTATTTTGGTAACCTTATAATAAATCCTATAAATAATCTGAATAGGGCCTGATAATTCATCTACTATGTCTTCTGGAGTCTGAACATATAATTTTATGGAGGTACTTGTCTTATCATTTCTTAAGTTCATAGAAAAATTAGGATAACAGTTAAAAAATGCTGGACCATCATGAAGGTTACTTTCTAATATGGCTATTAGGGAATCATTAAACTTTTTAAGTCTTACATCTCTTAACATTATTAATATGGGACTGTTTATTCCTAATCTGTAATTTGGTTTTGCTGCAACTTGTATTAATCCTAAATGGATAAAGTTATAACCATCTTTAATATGTTGATCTAATAATGATTGTTCTAATATGTTAATGACTTTATTGTTTTTTGTTCCTGGATAACTATATTCTACTATGTGTATCTGATCTTGATTTGAAGACCAAAATTTATGTTGTTTATAGACTTCACATTTCTTAACTATAGGTATTGACCAATTATGTAAAGAGTTTTCTATTTCTGCAATTTGTAATTCTTTTTCTTTATTATGTTCTGTGTTTGATGAAGAAGAAGAAGCTTCTTGTTGCGGAGTTCTAATCATTATTTGTTTATCTTTGTTTCTTAATCCTATATCACTTAAGGTTTTAAGAAGATTCGGCATTCTTAGTCTTTCCCTGGTTTTCATGCTACGGGACCACTGCTGACTAACGGTCTTACTACCTCTCACTCAGATTTTACTGTCGGAACCACAGCTGACCAACGTATAAACGCCTCTCAGCGCTACCCTAGAAACCACTTAAAGAACTAAGAACAACAAAGGTTCTTATTACCTTAAATGATACAGTCTTAAGACTCAAAGTTTAACAGATAATAATTATAACTTTAGCAACTTAGTCGCTTAATCTTCTAAGCAACACAGTTACCTATCCCTTTTATCTCTTCTTTAAGAAGATTTATATTATTTTGATAATTTTGTATCATGGATCGATAAAGTCTGGGTCTAGTCAACCTATCTTTTGAATAACGTTTATATTTTTCTAGTTTAATTTGATCTCTTTTGATAATCTTAGCTATATGAGTTAACGGATGGGGATTCATTATTGGTCTGAGAACTAAAATCGTTCTATGATTATGTATTATTCCTGTATAAATGACTCTAAGATTTCCCCTGTGATCTCTATAGTTATTATGATCCATAATTAAGCAATACAATTATTCCTGTGTAAACGATTCTAAGATTCCCCTGTGGATCTCGATATCTATTATGGTTCATAATTAAGCAATATAATTTTTTATACTTCTTAGGTTTTTCTTTAATAACCTGATAACTAGTTTGTAATATTCTTTCATTCTATGATTCCGTTCTAGGTTGGTTATTCTTTTTGTAGAAGTGTAATTTTTTCCTAATTTGCTCCTATATTTGTTAAGGAGGATAAAAGTGTTTTTGATGGGATGAGGATGTCTTCTTCTAAGTCTTAAGGTTTCTAACTGTCCTGTGATAGGGTTATGATAATAAAAGACAAGTTTACTTGTTAATCCATATATGCGGGGTTGTACGGGATTATTGAGAAGGAAAACTTCATTATCTGGGTTCATACTTCTACTTCTATACCCCCAGAAAAACCAAATATAAAACTTGATAATGAAAACGTAATAATGAAAACAATTATGCAAGCATTAATAATAAATGCTTTGAAGATTCAGAGCCTTCTGGCTCTGATACCAGTTTATGTGGATCTATGCAGAGGAAGGTAAAAATATTGAGAATAGAAATGAACAGTAGGTTTCCATATTAAAGCCTCAAGTTAATATCAACACATAACTTATGGTTAGTAATATTATCTTATGGAGCAACCTCCAGGTTTTGTTGATCGAGGGAGTCTTTTGGATTGGTATGTTGTCTCTATAAATTTTTATATGGCCTCAAGTTGTCTCTTATAACCTGGTTTGAAAAATTCAGTAGTGTTGTTCAAAAATCTAGTGGTGAGGCAGATCATTTAGTTTTTTTACCGTCACTCAAGTGTTGGTATATCTATCTATTAGAGTATGTTACTCGTCCTGATATTTTATTATAGACAATGTGGTGAGTCATTCGTATATTATACCATACTAAAGTTGTATGTTATTGAGTTACTGATTGATGAGAATTTTCTTTTGATAGAAAATCCACTTTTAGATATTATGATTTTATTGGTGATAATTTAATTTCTTGAAAGAGCAAGAAACAATATGTTATAACAAGATCTAATATTGAAGTAAAATATAAAATTATGACTTAGCTACATGGTGTGTTTATTTAAACATCTTGTATATCATTTCTAAATGTAAAATGAAGAAGTCTCTTTACACCAAATCTTATTCTTAAAAGTATATGTATAATTAATTATATATATTTTTTTATTAAACTCTTTAATTTTTTATTAACAAAATCCTATTCATTGATCCGAATTTTTAACCCTCTACAAGACAAATTCTACATGTATGTATGTTATGAAAAAATTAAAAATTAATGAGACCTAGAGGGTATCAGTATCAGAGTGGGGTTTTTATAAGGTTTTACCCTTTAGGCGAGTTGAGATGAACCTCTAAGGCTTTGAATGCCCAGAGTCCAGTCAAGACTGTGACTTCCACCGCCGATAGGGTTTAACCTTATAAAAACCCCACTCTGATACTGATACCCTCTTGGTATCAGAGCCAGAAAGCAAAAACTGGGAACTAAAAGGACAGTTTTGTCCATAAATAGTCAAGAAGAGTTGTGCGAACATCTCTCTTCAATTCAGCAAACACAAAATCTTATTCTTAAGGAAATAAAAAACTTTAAGGAGAAAGTAAAAGAACCTTATAAAATCATTGATAATCTAATCATTGATTTAAATAAAGTAAAACAAACAAACAAAAGACTTGAAAGTCTGTTAGCTAAGCTAATAACTGACAACAACCTAGAAAAAATTTCTATACAACTTAACAAACTAAAATAGGGACCATCTAGTTCCAACATCGCAAATAACAATTTTATTTTGGCCAAACCTAGACCAAAGAAATCATGAGTAGAACACCTACTACTACAGTTCCTTTCACTGGAACTTCACAAACAGTTTCTGGACACACCCAGCGTTCAGAAACAATAAATCAAAACCCAAGTTTCCTAGACAGGATACTTAGAAGAACTAACCAAAACTCTAGGCAACTAGAAGAAATTGTTGATATCAATAATAATATTGACATAAGCACAAATGATAGGATTAACTCATTAAATCCTAGACAAATTTATAATTTAAACT
>Ga0209489_109048_pt1 | contig 12854 bp, 3 predicted proteins | sample SiratrowhiteBW_FD_187527 | JGI IMG/M metagenome (GOLD analysis project Ga0209489, IMG submission 187527) | Root nodule microbial communities of legume samples collected from California, USA - Siratro white BW (SPAdes) (version 2) | ecosystem: Host-associated > Plants > Roots > Nodule | place: USA... | reverse complement strand
TATATATATATAAACTCATCTCATAAATATCACTTAAGCCACTAATTCATGTTTAAGCAATTAATTTTATCTTGAGAGAAAATTATGTAAAAAAACAAATGCTATTCTTTACTTTGGTTCTTACTTAAGTAACAAGCTGTTGTTCAAACAAGAAAACCAATAAAAAAGTAATTACTCCTCTTGTTTTATTTTTACTTGAATAAAAATATCTTAAACGAAAACATATTAAAAACTAAAATTTAAACTTGTCAAAACTTATCAAAAACAAGTTTTTCTACCAATTCTAATATTTGTTAGAAAAACAAATAATAATATCTTATCAATTTAAACTTTATATATCATTAATTTAGTTCAAAATAATTACTTCAAACTTAAGAATAATACCACCTAATTATATCTAATTAAATTCAATATTCAACATTAAAATATATCGCAAAATTAAACTGAATTAATATAAGTTTATCTAACTCTTCTTACTTTAAATTCTGTGTTCCATATTGAAAATTTTAAAAAATTAGACAAAATTAGAAAAATTTTAACTTTTTATATCCTATTTATAAAGAAAATATATCACTATAGTCTTACCGTATCACTTTTGCTACGCAAGTGATATGTAAGAAAAGAAGAAAAAATGAAAAATAAGTGAGTAGAAGTTTGTGCAAGATATTGAAAATAATATGTTTTATAAGTAAAAATTGGGTTTGTATCGAACATTGAAAAACACACATATATATATATATATATATATATATATATATATATATATATATATAATAGCCAGAAATATAATGTTTAAAATTAAAGTTGAAAACTAGTAAAATGGACAAAAAGAGGCCGAAGATAATAGTTCCACAATAAAAATTAAATCACTTATTTTGTTTGTTATAAAAGAAAATGTCCAAGACAATAAAACATGTGAGTTTTGATTTTATTTATTTATCGTTTTTAATTAATAATCTTTCGCATCAGTACTATAGTAACAAAAAGAAACATGAGATGCGGTGTGTTTTTTTTTACTTCTTTTTTTCAATTCTTTAATTATAAGTCTCGTCAATATATCATTTGATCAACAACAATAGTTTGTTACATGTTTTAACGTCTTACCGATTATTAAAGTGATAAAAAAGTTTAATTAGGTATTTACTAAATAATATTATTCACATCCGAAATTCTTACAACATTTTTACTCCAATATAATAAAATTGAATTTTCATTATATTTAAATTAAACGTATTTCTGAAACAATAATATAAAATAAAATAAAATAAAATGAGTAGAAATTTATTTATATTTCAGCGTCTATCAAAATATGATTTTTTTTTTTGTTTAACCTTAAATTCAGAGAAAGAATCATAAACATGGTAAAAACTAAAAAAAATTACAGATCGACGATGAAAATTGCTAACGACTGATTCCTTCGTTATCCCCTGCAAACTTGTTAAGCAAACTTGTTAAGGATTACAAACGAAATAAGTTAGATTAAATACTAATTTCATATTTAAGTCTTATTAATTAAAAAATATTGATAAAGATGTTTTAAATTAATCAAAAACAAATTTTGTAAGGGCACTGGACAAACAAAATATCTAAATCATATTTTTAGTGGCACGATTCTATTAGTGGCTCGATAAGTGGATTTAACGTGTACCATGAGGAAAGTAATTAAGGCCAAGTTTATGTACACGAGATTTTGGTTTGCTGAAACCATATTATCTGTGGACATTTGAATTAATTTTCTGGATGTCAGTCATATAATATTACTATTTGAGTTTAATTATTATCAGTTCTCTTACATAATCACAATAATTAATTTTTTAGATATTTTTAAAATATTAGAAAATAATTTTATATGTTATATTAGTTATTAAGTAGCAATATAAAAAAAAATATTCCACTCTTAATTCATTTTAATTAAATGTTTACTAATTAAGCCAACATTAATTATATTGAGAATGAAAGAACACATTGTATCAACTTTTTACATTATTAAAATATAATGAAACTTTTGTTCCTTAGATAACAAATATTAAATAAGTGAGATTCTTTTAAAAATTGTAAAATTATATTAAAAGGGATATGACAAAAAGTGCGAGAATCTACCATGAAAATTTTATTTTTATTATATTTTTAGAATTTATTGATATAAAATATTCATGCCTTAATGATCAGTATTTGTAAAAAAAAAAAAATATGACTGACATTTTTATTAAAGGTTCCTTTATTAAGTACATTTTCTAAACCAAACGTCAATAAAAATTTGCAGATCCAACTCGTGCCCTAAATTTTTGTATATAAGTAATTATAAATACAATATTAGAAAGTACAACCTAAACTTATGGCACACTCTAGCATCATATTTAATAAGGTAGATTCTTAATTATCATCCCTTAGTTTGATTCCAGGGGAAAAAAGTGGCCAATCATGTGTTTCACGACTGGGTTTTAATTAACTATATGTTTTCATTAAAGTAATCATGAGTTAGTAGACTAAATTATCTTGTTGTACTGCTTCATGGACAATATAATTAATACTACTAGTAATTATCCCAAGGAACAAGTCTTAGGGGCCAACATATCTCAAAGTAAATTTTCATATTGGGGAAATCAAATCGCCATTATAATTTATTTTTTTCTTATTTTCTCAATTAAAAATGACATAGAGTACAGCCTCTTGATAACACTTCAATTTAGTAATTGCTTTCTTATTATACATAAAATAAATCATGCAAAGAGTATATAAGAAATCAGTGTTTGTTTTAATATAATGTAAATAAATAAATTATATATAAAATATTAGATAATCATAATTTTTTTATTAATATAAAAAATTATATAATTTTTAATATTTGAATTTCATTAAGTGTTTGAGGTTTCCCATCGATTAAAGATAAGATCAATTCATGATATATAAATAAAGATGATCATTACCTTACTATTCGATTTTGTAAAGACGAATTAGACTTAAACTAATTAAATAAAAGATTTTACTAAAATTAGCATGTGAAATTCTTGAATATAAAATAATAATTAATTATATATATATATATATATATATATATATATATATATTTTATGTGTTTGCATATTTTTTTTCTCTTTCTCTATTTTCTTTCCCATTATATATTTCCAATATACAAATTGAACTAATAAAAAATTCTAATGAAAAAAATAACCACTTTCAATTTAATCCAAAAACAGAAACCATTTCTAATCCCTGTTTCTAAATCTAGTCAAGATTGCGGTATTTCTTGATTGTAAAAAAAATACACATAAGGAAAGACTAGACTCAAGGAAAATGAAAGAAAATAATGAAATAGAAAATCCAAACTAAATGGTAAATCAAGGAAATTTGAGAGAAATCTTCATTATTTTCTTGCCCTTTCCATCGTGATATGATTTTCTACTCTTCTCTCCAATTCAAATTTACCCTTAATTCTAAATTCCTATAACCATGCAAGGACTAGCTTATGAAGTGAACTTCATTGGACGTGTAAATAATATTGATCACTTCATCTAGAATTCATCATTGTTATAGATCACTTTTTTTCATCTATAAATGTAATACCTAGATTTTAATAAAGAAAAATTTTACACCGATAAAAAGTATAAAGTTTATAAATAGTATATGTATGATTTTTTTTAATTCATTAAAAATTTTATGAAGAGGTAGCACAAGAAGATGTGTTGTTGGTGTAAGATTTTATTATTAAATATTTTTAAGGGGTGTTAAAAAAGAGGATAATGAAAACTTTTTTTTTCTTATAAGTAAGTTATTTCTATATATGTGAAGTTAGTTGTAGTCCATTTAATTTAATATTGCCTATATTTGAAAATGATGTATCGTAGAATGCATCAATTTTTGTGTGAAAGAAATAAAATAAAATACAATATATTCCTTTTGCATATATTTATATTTATACTATTTTACTTTTTAATTTACATAGCGTTGTTTGATGAAATATCATTTTAACAATATTCTGTCTAAGAACATCACTTATCAATAAATAAAAAATAAAGTAATGAAAATATTCTGTCCAAGTACGTTCCAATGCTTCAAATACTATCGAACTCAACAACAATCCATATAAACTATCAACTCTCAATCTCTCCATCCACACAATATGTCCTTTTACCAAAGAAAAGAAAAAAAAATATAATATTTTTTTGGACTCAACTATTCATCAAAACTCTAATTAAATTATGTTGGTCTATCTAACTTTCTCCTTTAGGTTATAATAAAGCAATATTAATATATTCTATAAACTTAGGAAAAGTTAAAAGAAGAGAGTGTTTAGAGAAGTATAATTTTGAATAATATGAAGAATGATATATAAATTTTATTTATAAAATTTCAAATATTCATTTATATAAAGTTTCATTTTTATATATAAAAAAGTCACGTCTTACACAATTTAAAAAAAAAACACCAAATTACATAAAACAATAAATTAAATACTGTAAATTTTAACTAGGTAAAATAAAACACTTTAATTTGTAATTAAAAATCTAAAAAATTATGATATATGATATTTTTGTTTAAATTAGAATATTCATTCTCTTCAACTGTAGTAGTTTTTGTGGTGCTTAAGGAACTAATGACATATTTTTGGTGGGGATTAGTGGGGTTTCTTGTAATTTGAAGGGGTTCACATGTCTGGCTAACAAATTGGAGGATTCTCACTTTCCACCACACAAACAACTCATAAAATATGACCCACAAATCATGCGTGAAACAGCTCACTTAGATTTGGTATCCACTTAACCATAACCACATTAATACATTATTAATATTATTATTATTCTTATTAATATTTAACATTACTGCTACTACTATTATTATTGTAATCATGTGTATCCAAACTGTTTGGATTATCACAATCTCTAGGCCAAGTCATCCTTATACATTAAGCAAAGCAACATCTTTACCGCGATCACAAGAACATAAACTTGTATATCGTAACTCCTTACAAAAAATGTTTAGTTTTTTTTTCCTGAATTAAAAGCATATATACATACACACATATATATATACTTTGGAAAGGGTGTGAAACCTGAGTGGAATTTTAATCCTCTATTGTTTTTTAATGTGTTCAACTGCATTCCTTAATTGCCAAAATGCTGAATGCGATTCTTTAATTCTGAAAATATTTCTCATGTTTTTTTTTTTTTGTCTGTTTTCTCACTTATAGCATTGTACCCATCTTTTAATGAGTGTTGTTAGTGAGAAAGCAAAGGAAAAAAAATGCCACATTGGATACATTTTGACAATTACATAATGAAATTAAATATCTGAATAAATTATAACTACACTTTTAACCTTTCATTTGGATGATAATCAAGAAAGAGAAGGCTATTGTCTAGAATCGTTTATCTTTCTTATTTATTCCTATCGATACATGTGAAAAGTACAATAATAAGAAAAAATAACTTTGCGCAAGTTATACTTGTTTTTACACTATTAAATTAAGTTTTGTTGGAAAGTTTTATTCTGAAACCTATTATTAGATTAAACGTTCTGATACATGGATCATGTATACTTCGAAATATATGAAAGTAAAAATCACTTAATTATCTTTTTGGTCAATTTTTATAGGATGTGAAGTGAAAGTTACAGTGATATTTATTTATAATTTAACAATTACATTAATGAACTTGCATTTTTTATATATAAAAAAGTTATTATTTAAAAATATATGTGACCTACAAGGTTTATCAGAATAATTATTATATGAATTTTCCAATCATTACACTAAAATTAATCACTTAAATTGCAAACTTAATTATAAATACAGCATGACCCTTAAGAATCCCATGTAATATTTAATCTGAAAAAAAAAATGAAATGATATTTACATCGTCAATATAAAATTTAACTTCTTCATTTCAACGATTTTTACTAAATACTCTCACTTTTTTAATAATAACAAATATCATGTTTGACTAGTACTTTTAGCTAACTTTTTTTCCCTGATAGTTAGAGAGTTTTAAATATTTGACTCTCAATATCTAGTAAACAAGTTTTTTTAGTATTAACACTTTTTATTACTTTAAATAACATTTTAGCTCTTAACTTCTTACCTTCTAACATATAATAAACAGATTTGTTAACAGATACACATCATTGTTTTTATATTTGTTAAACAATTATGTGTACGTGTATCTTGATATTAACTTAATGATCACACATACACATAATTGTTATAAGACTATTATAATTTTTGTAAAATATTTAACACGATTCTCCATACATGCAATTGTATAACTTTTGTAAAATATTTAACATGTTCTCTCATAGCTAATATATAGTGTGTAGCGCGTGCGGCTTACCTAATGGCGCGTGGGTGCACATTATGATACAATACTGCTTATTTATTTAAGATATTAAATAGGAGACAATCCCTTTCAGAAACAGTGTTGAAAGTGTATATAATAGATGCATATGTAATCATTATTATTAATATACCAATAATCAAATATAAAGAATATCTTGAGCCAAGAGGATAGGAGGAAGAGAAAAGATTTAGACGTATATAACATTGAAATCTATACACAATCTCATCCAGCTATGCAATACATATACTTCCTCTGGTGCAACTAGTTTAAAAGCACCATTTCAGATCTCTCCTTTCCCATCATCACAACCTACAAAACTTTTCTTCAACTCATACCAAACCCACTTCACCATTCTCCATACCATTTCCAAGATTTCTTTCTATACTTTTTCACCCCTCTCTCTCTCTTTCTACCACAATATCATATACATCAAAAGAAAGAACCAGCATGGATAGCAGTTATTTCGGAGAACCAAACTTTGGAAATGAAAGATCAAGTGTTTCTTCTTCAAGAAAAGGGAAAAAGAACAACTCAGACAGGCCTAAGCAACCACAGAGAGGACTTGGTGTTGCTCAATTGGAGAAAATCAGATTACACAGTCAAATGGCCTGTGGCTATCACCCTTCTCTCCATGGCCCTTACCCTTCTACTTTCGTCAACGTAAACCTCTATTTTCTTCTTATTCTTAAATAATATATCCTTCACCAAATCAATTATTATTTTTTTAATTCGTTTAATTCAATGGAGTTTCATTTGTTGTCCCTCAGCAGGGAGATCCAAGAGTGCAAATAGCATATTCATCGGTGCCGTCATCTTCTTTTTCTTACTCATCGTCTCCTACATCATCATATGCAGCTTCCTATGGATTCCAACCCGACATCATGGTAGGTGTAATTTTGGCTTTTGTTAAATACCAATTGGTTGTGAACTTTTACTTTAGATGTTATAATTTTGCCTATTTTAACTCTCTTATTGTTTTGTGATGTGGGTGACATGTTCCGCACATATTTTTCACCTCTCTCACTCATAAATAACATTAACTCAAAAGTCAATCTATGCAACTGCACAGTACATAAATGCATAGCACGCGAAGCAGCAAGATGGTTAATTTTTTATATATACCTTTTAGTTTTTTTATATGATATACACACTTGGCGTTATAAATATTTTAATTCTGAACTGACTGTCCTCTTTATTTATTTGAGTTTGAATTAAAGTACTACTTTATCAAGGGTATATAGTACAACTTACATGTACTAACCCTAGGCTACGAGGGACGAATCTTTGAGTTCTGGTACATGAATGGACCAAAAGCATTGAATAACATGTGGAGGAGAGTCAAGATTACAGTTGCTTAATCTCACATCTATTTGTTTCAAGTTGCAATATATATAGTACATGTAGTTTCTTATATTTTCTTTTGAGTATATATATTTTTTTCCATAAAATGTGCAAGTATGTGATAATATATACTAATACATGAAAGACAGTGAGTTGGATTGGAAGAAATCCTGCAATTTTGACAAAATGGTTTGCTTGTGCAGATGGGCATATCCGAATATCACAAAACAAACATCAGATATGGAGATTCTCAGAAAACTAATACAGCAAGGTACTTTCTATGCATCGATCTATTCTTGCCATTAATGAGAGCAAAAAGAGTGTGTTTATAAGAGATGAATATTCTCTTGTTTTATGATGAATTCTTGCTGATACGTGATCTTTTTTTTTTCTCAAACAAAGATGGGAAAGTGCCAACGCCATCGTTGAGAGCCAGGATTCTGCTCCATCCAAGGTTACTCGACCCTTTATAAACCTAAATGTAAGGAAATTTTTACTACTCGCTTGATATTCCATACAGAAATTTGCATCCAAAAATTTCATCAGTAAATTCTAAATGATCTTACTATGTTTCCCTTTATTATTAGGACCCGCAAGACATAGATACAAGGAAGCTCAGGAATGGTTATGTGGGCTCCAGCAGTCAGAACTCCGAATCTACTGATTCTCAAGAACTAGATTTAGAGCTCAGATTATCTCTTTGAAGTGCCACTGATAAATGCAGTGATGTATTCTTATATGACAAATTGTAATGATTTTGTTGACAAATTAGAATTGAAAAGCACAAAAGGTGAACAAGTCAATATATGTGTTAATTGAGTATTGAAAATTTCACATCGACTAGAGATAAAACATTTCAATAGTGTATAAATAAATATAAATCTTATCTTACAAGTCAATTTTTTAAAGTTGAGTTACGTTTAAAGTTTACTTCTGATATAGTTAGAACCTATTTATTAGGCCACCTTCGAGTTCAACCGTCTCAACGTGAAGAGATGTTAGACTTGAATTCCACTTCTAGAAATCCCACTACAAGAAAAAAGCTATTTAGGGACCAATTTTTAGTTATCAAATAAAATAGTTGCTAATTGTGACCAAAATAGTCACCAAATTAAATTTTGGTTGTTAAATAATATAAAATATGAATTTAGTGACCAATTAAGTCAAGATAATTGATATCTAACATTAGCTACCAAGGTTTTTGTGACTTACACCATTAGATTCTAAATTAGTCTCTAACTTAATTAGATACCAATTTAGAATCTAATGGTATAGGTTACTAAAATTTTGGTAGCTAATGTTGGATACTAATTATATTGACTTAATTGGTCACTAAATTCAATAATTCTTTCTATTTTGTAGTTATTTAACAACAAAAATATAATTTGATAACTATTTTGATCTCAATTAATAATAATTTTATTTGGTAGCTAAAAATTGGTTTTTAAATAACTTAACTTAAAATGCAGTTGTATCAACTCATCAACCAGCGCATGAGGGGTAGAGACACGTTGATCTTACAAGTTCCTTTTTTCTTTGAAAAACTAATGCTGGTAGTTACTTATAACTGGTTAGAAGTTTATTATATCTACTATTTTTCACCGGTATTGTGCGTTTAACATTTTTCTTGCCTTTCTTTTTATTTTCTAATTTCATTTTATAACTTTTCTTTTTCATTTTTTTATAGTTTAAGTAAACTCCACTTTGTTAAAGAATCACCTCTTCCCATCTCATTTAAGACAAGTTCAAAGTGTAAAGAGATGAATTGATGGCTTTGTAATTCATGCTATAGCTAGAAAAAATATGAAAATGAAACAAATATTTTGTAGTACAGTGGATAATGAGAAAGGTCCAAGAAAAATGGAAAATAATGCAACATGCATCAGTCCCTTCGATTGTTTTGGAGAGTCTGTCAAACGGACGAGACAAAAGTGCCATTTTATATACATTATTTTTTCTTTCATTTTTTTTGTAACTAAATAAAAGGTAAGAACTTTGTATTTCTTTTCTTTTTCACTATTTACCAAATAACCTATTTTAACTTAGCTAATACCTTCTGACCGTTATTGATAGCTTTTAGGTATTCCAATTCACATTATATTGATAGATTGAACAAAATTAAGGTTAGTCAACACTGGTATATATAGGAATTGATTAATCCTCAATTACTTGATCTGACCATAATACTTCCAGCATTGACCAGACACGTTTTCAATCAGATTAGGCAGTCTAAAGTAGAAAAGATTCAAGGGAGAGAAGTCTTCACATGCCACTTTGAAACTGAAATGTGATTCAAAGTTGAAGGTTTGTGATGACAAATATGGAAAATTTGGTCAGTTACTTTCTTTAATAGGAAGGAACTGTTAGGTATTTTCGTTAACGTGGTTTTGCAGACTGATCATGACTTGAATAAGTGCAGTTTTAGGTATGGAAAAGCATATAATTATTCAAGCAAAAAATTAAGACACAATAATTTAGATGTCTCAATGGTTACAAGATCTAGCTACCATGGGGGACAATGGTCATGTCAGTACCACAAGAAGAGCTGGATTATGCAACAGTGTTGATGCCTGGCTGTTTATGCAGATGGAGATTAGCATCAATGGCAGCATAAAGTTTTGCTACTTTTGCAAATTTGCCGTACTCTATATGTTTGTGTACGGTGTCAATGAATCAACTTCCAGAGGTAAATGATGGAAAAACAGCTGTATTTAGTGTGAACCAAGTAAAAAGAATTAACAGTAACTAATAGAAATCACTCCTAGTTGATGATGCTATTATGTAGATAAAACAAAGACAATCATAGTGGCTTGATATCTTCCTATTTATGACAATGCTGACTCCTCCGTGATTTGATTCCATAAAAGGAACTCTTACCATCGGGCCATGCAAAAATTATTGGTGGTTTTCATCAGATTACCACTCCTTGTGTCAATCAATATTTTTACTACAATATACATTTAAATTTTGTAATTTTGAAAAATAATTATATTTGATTGTGTCGAGTGAGTATTAGCATGCTGCATAATAATCAAGGGCATATACCTAATAATTTGTGTGGGACATGACTTGAATCCGAAAATGTGGTTTTGTGACCATCTTAATTTTTACAAAAATTCTAAAGTGTGTCTGGAATAATTCTTTTTTTTTTTTAATTAATGAAAATAACTAAAAAAGAAAGAAAGTGAAAGGAAATAAAAAAAGTAAGTATTAAATTTTATTGAGATGAGAAAAAAAGAGAATCACTTTTAAGAAATCACGTAGAAAAATCACCGGCCTCAATATATTTTTAATTTTTAAAAAATTTCAATAAATTTTGAACATAAATAAATAAATAATTTTTTAAAAATTTTTTAGATACGGTAAATCTTTTATATGTAATTTATTTATTTATTATTATATAATGATTATTATTTTTTTCTATGAATTGTTAAACCTAATCATTAAAATATCAAATAATTAAAAAATGATTACAGGAAGAATAACGATTTTAATTAATGTCATTAATTGAAATTGGCATGTCACTTCTGTTTTGACCAGTTTAAAATTATATCTATTTAGCTAGTAGAATTTATCAATTTTAATAAATAAAACTTTTTCTATCCATTTTAAAAATTAATATTGAAAAATATACCAAAATAGAAAAAAAAGTCTTATTTTTCTCACTAAAGAGATTCAGCAATTTAAATTTAATATATTACTAGCTTCAATGAATTTTATGTATTATGTGAGAGAGAAAATTTTCATATTGTGATAGTTTATTAAGCATTGATACGAGATGACAGTCATTTTTTAAACTTTTAATACAATCTTAATGTGTAAATTAAAGGTAAAATATTAAAAAAAAAATATATAGAGAAAAATACTTTTTAAACATTTATTAGCAACTGAATTAGAGACGAAATGTGAGTCGCTTATATTAACAAGTAACCGAATCTATGACTACTCTTTCATACCGGTCCTGAATTTATTTCTATAAGAATTTTATTCAAATTTAATATGATAATTATAGACAAGTAGTATTTTTATTATTATTTAAGAACGAATCCAATATGTCTATAAAATTGTATCAAAATATTATGTAAATAAATATTAATTAAAAAACATTTAATATATTATTATAGTGAAATATTGTCACATAATTTTATGTCTTTTTAATATTGGTTTTTTTAAGGTTTATTCTTATACACACTTTAACAATTATTATAAGTTAACTTTTTTTTAGTTTTCATACATTATTATGTAGGAGAAGAACTTATATTTAAAAAGTAATAACTTCAACTTTTTTTATATTATTTATTTTTCATTTTAACTTTTTTTTCATAATTTTATTTTATGTTTTTAATGATGAATAGTGAAATTAATGAAAATACTTTAGGATCCTTCAATCCTATTATAATCAATTATATTACAAGCTCTTCCCTTAAATAAAATCACATGTGCTACTTATTTTTAGATCTATATAGATTACTTGTATGAAAATAACCTTCCACATATAGTAGTCCATCTCTAAATGGTTGAGCTCCTTAACTAAACACTCTAGGCCAATCTCCTAAGGCCACTCGTTATTAATGATTTTCCAGACTAATCTCCAAAACATCGAACTCCATAGTCGACCTCCCAAGACTAATCTTCATAAGACCAAGCTCTGTAATCAGGTGGCCAAGCTAGCCGAACACCCGAAGTCAATTTCTGAAAGACCGATCATCTTTAATATTCTCATAATTTTATATTTATTATGATTTCTAATTAATTTAAATGTGAAGATATATAAAGATTAAAATTTACAAAATAGATTACTAAATTATATATATATATATATATATATATATATATATATATATATATATATATATATATATATATATATATATATATATATATTCTTCTTTTAAGGGTTTTAAAATGTTCTTATTTTTTTTATGATTTTACGATTAACAAGGACAAACAAAATTTCATTTTTTTAAAGATAAAACTGGTATTTTTTTTTTATGCTTTGAATGAGTGATAAAATATTGAGAAGCGTTTAAGATATATTAATTGAGAAGCACTAAACATATTATGAAAAATTGTAACATAATTTTATGTTTTTAGTATTTTTTTTAAGATATATAAAGATTAAAATTTACAAAATAGATTACTAAATTATATATATATATATATATATATATATATATATAT
>Ga0209489_109045_pt1 | contig 12865 bp, 6 predicted proteins | sample SiratrowhiteBW_FD_187527 | JGI IMG/M metagenome (GOLD analysis project Ga0209489, IMG submission 187527) | Root nodule microbial communities of legume samples collected from California, USA - Siratro white BW (SPAdes) (version 2) | ecosystem: Host-associated > Plants > Roots > Nodule | place: USA... | reverse complement strand
TTTTTTTTTTTTTTTTTAGATTTTCACTTTTACCATACCTAAATCAGCATGTTTATTGGCCATAATTAGTCAAAGGTGAATTCAGTTTAACCTTCCTCATGGAGTGGCAATGGTTGTCATCTATCCATCACTATTGTGGCTTAATGCTCTACCCTTTCTCACTGAAGTTGTTGTATTGTCATTTTGCCTAGGTGATATACTAAGACACCATCAGAGATTATTGTATAATTATTCAAAAAGAGACTTAGTCACTGGGGTCATTTAGTTTAAGGTTAAGTCTATAAAAAGCATTGGCTAGACTAAAGTCAAGAGAGGAGGTAAAATAAAGGATTTGTTTGATTTCTTCCTAGTATCATACGGATTACAGAATATATGAAAAATCTTAGTTAGGAACCTTTTCTTCATTACCTGTTCTGGACCAAATTGACAATTACAAGGGTCTTCTTTTAAATAAATCAGCACATCTATGCAATGAATATTGGAAAAGTATTTATGATATCAATAGAATGGAGAAAAGATCTTAGGAAAGAATTTACTGAAAATAGAAAAAGAAAAGAAAAGTAAGTCTGGACAGTTAAATAACTTCCTAATTGGGTGATTATGAAAAAAAATACGCTTTTTATACATCACAATTAAATAATTTTCATACATTGGTTGAAATGATCAGTTACATGTATTTTCATGAGAAATTGGTATATATGTTTAGAAATCTGTATCATTTTCCTCATCGTTCATCTCTGCTTCAAGATTTTCAATACAATTTTGTAAAAATTGCTTATCTTTGCAGGCCAACCTTGCCTTTTCTGCCATCAAAGATAGGAAAGTTATTGGGAAGGTGATGATTGTTTTCGATGAGAAACATACGAGATCTAAGCTGTGACCTTACCAAAATTATGCTATATACCGAAACAAACAAAAAGAAGAAATAATTGCCAAAATTGTGTACACAAAATGTTACCCTTGAAGCCCTTTACCTTGCTTAAATGATCATTTCTGTACTATGTTTCAAAACTGTTTACTTATTGATAAATAGAGATTTAATTTTTCTTCTATGAAACAAAAACTTTGATTCATTTTATGCTGTATTTGGTGTGTTGCAAAATTTGTGTAGTAATCATTCCCTATGCTTCTCATTGTCTTGTGACAGCTGCCATATCCTACTAATAACATGATACTTTATTTCTACCATATAATAACATGGTGACAGTAATACTGTAGTAAACTGATCAAAATCTCAAAATCCTGAAGATTCCTTTTTCATCTTACACGCTCAAGACTATAATTGCTCTTTTAGTGATTACAAGTGATGGTGACAACTGATTTAGAACATCTTCAACAAGTTGATTTAGTAAAACAATGGTATTGTGTTAAGATTTTTTTATCTATAAATGTTACTTAATTTTTGTTTGCATGAATTTAAACTTACAATCTATTCCCCTTTTCCTTCTACTTTTACCACTAAATGATTGAGTTAAAGTTGAATTGAAGATTGTATATACAAGAGATAATTACTAAGCAACGGGTCTTTAACCAAGAAAGAAGTTATGTTTGCTTAGAGATGATGCGTGGTATAAAGACTTGAAAAAATTAACCTGCCAAATAAAATTATAACTAATGAATTACATAATTATGAAAATGTGGTTCTCTAGTTATACCGACTGTGTTGATTATTCTACAACCTCATTTTCAAAAGACCGACAAAGCAACTATTTTTTTCCCCAGAATGGAAGATCTATCTACGTTGAGGATGGTTTTTTTCTTTTTCCCCATCATGACATTTTCTTTTATTTTCACTTTTTCTTTGTTGAAGAATAGGACTATCAATGTAATTAATTTATACAATTAATTATTCATTTGATCCGTATAGTTGTTCAACTTTACCTTTTATTCTCTATACTTAAATTATCCATTTTAATCACTATAACAAGAAATAATATATGCGAGAATTAAATTGGATGACTTTTAAGTATAAAAACTAACAAGTGAAGCATGTTAAACTAAAACCAAATGAAAATTAACCTATTCATGTTACTTTGACACTGTACAGAAGGAATGATAGTATGAAGTTTTCACAATTTCAGTGTATGTAATGTAAGCTCAGACCTAATCCAAGTTAATGGAATACCATTGAGGAGTTCCAAACACAACCTGAGCTGATACACATGACGTGAATGTAATGTACCCATGTAACATGACAATGTACTTCCAACAAAACATCCACGGGACTGTGATATAAAAGAGATATCCACTAAGTGATTTATTTGTGATGCAGCTGCTGCTTTCTCCTTTTCAATTTAATTTGTTCCCCAAAATATACAAGGTATTCAACAAAGTATCTCCAGATCCTCCAATACCAGGAAAACATTTTTACACATGAGAACAGTTTATTGCCTGGTGCTGGAACATATTTACAGGGCTTGAAGAGAGCTGTTGCTTGACAAAGATGTTGAGAAACTAGAAATTGTTTATGGCCTATTTTCAAATTTTAGGAAACGAACATACTCCTGCTGAACCATCTCTCCCCCTTGTACTATATCAAAGCTGCATCTGTAGAAACTGATATCAAAGAACACAAGAGAGAAAAGGCTGTGAGTGAAGTCAACAAGAATGAAGAGAACTAAATAAAGCTGATACAAAAAAAAAAAAAAAAAGCTAAAAAAAAAAAAAAAAAAAAAAGAAAGGGATCAGGGCTTGTAAGGTTGACGAGAATCATGAGAACTAAGTTCCTTTAAGTGATTTAGACCAGGCTATAAGGGAGTGATAGAGAAGTGACATACACGGAATATATTGTTATACATTTACATATCTCTTTTTGAGGCAAATGAAATCAACGTCAGCATGAACAGGAGCAGTGTGTGGAAACAAATTACACAGAAACAATAATTGTACAGATGCAACTCCTGAAGCTTCCTCCATTAACTCCATTAAATATTTTATCGTAGAATTTCATAGAAATTTATAGTCATGCATGATATTTCCCACCTGGCGGAGTAAATGGGAAGGGTAGATGTAACAAGTACGCAAGCTTACCCCTCCAAGTGGAGAGATTTGTTTCAAGATCCAATCCTGTTACCAGGCAGCAACCTTAAGGTCGTGCCAAGGCTCACCCTTTTAACAAACAATATACTTTCAAAATAGTAAATATCAACTATTAAGGTAGAACTTAAATGTCTACTTTATCTTTCATCTAATATGCACAAACACCAAAGTAAGTTCAGACTATTCCATGATAAGTTTATAAAATTTGCCTTTTACAAAAGGTTATTCAGTGATAAAATTACATATCTTACCTGGACCACCGCTACATATTACCTAACTTAGCCATTAATCTCAACAGCACGCATCACTAAGATATTATGTTTATCTTAACTTTATTTAATTAAACATCAACGACTCAATTTCAGAAAAAAAAGGGCGGTGGTGGAGCATACACAACTAGTAGGCACAATAATAGTACACATACCTCCCATTCATGCCAACAATTATGACTTCGTTCTCAGATCCAAATGCCACAATTAAATGGGTGCTTTGGGGCAAGCGGAACTGTGCAAATGACCATTCTGAGCTAAAATATTTTGGTAAAAGTCCTACAACATATGAAGGAAGAATCATAAGCATACAAAAAATCATGCACAATGAATATCGTGCAAACTATCTCAACTTAAAGGTTTCAGAACCATGAACAGATTTACAGAACCGAGACCCCATATCCTTAAAAGATATGGGTTCCTGTAGAAAAGATCATGATAATACAATAATGATTTGAAAAGACTTGATTGTTAAAAGGGTAATGCCTCGTCAACAACTGCTATGTACGAACCAAAACAAGCACAACTAAAGTGCTGAGCCATTGATTAGATTTAGTGTTCAGAAAATATATCCCTGAGCAAATCCATACGGAAATTTAATGGAGATGAAGAAATTGGCATTTTGTGTTATATAGGAATAAACAATCAGAACAGGGCAAGAATGCACACAGAACTCGTGGGGTTAGAGAGGGTGGTGATTCTTTTAAATCAATGTATTATCACGTTTTATACCTGCACTTCTACAAAAATAGTAGACTTCAGATACATGATTTGAACCGAATTGAATAATTCAGTCAAGATCTCTGATTTATATAAATTACCATTTAAAAATCAAACACACAATGTAACTCCCTCGATAACTATTCAAATGGATAAACTAAATAAAATGATTGAATCACTAAATTATGATGATTCCAACCGCTCACAGCATTATACTTAAGAAAATTTATGCTACCTCTCATGAAAGAAAACGCTGAATTTGGATTGGCACCAGTATTTGGAGAAATCAATGGATCCAAAGAAGTAGAAGAATTCTGATGAAACAGTGAAGGCCCTTGAGCAACATTTGGCTGATTCAAACTATCCTCCCCAGATACTCTCACTCTCAATCTGAATACATGAACAGTGCCTTTGTCACTTGATGCTGCCAACCACTGAACATTTGGAGAAAAGGCTATACTGTTGATTTCAGCTCTATCTGCCCCTCTTCTTACCTACATGCAAGAGTAAATGCATCATAGAGCATGAAAACAAAGGAGGAAATTTGATAAAAAAAAATAATCAAATCAATTCCTACCGAAAAAAGGATATAACTTTTGGATTTTTTGTGGACAACACAAATCATGGTGTTAAAGCTTTTTATAAGGACAGTAAAAGGATTAACTATAAACCATGCTAAAACGTTATTATCGTAATGAGACATCCAAGGCTGCCAAGGAAACTGGTATATCCTTTTGTCATATTTATGAATGATCAAGTGGGAGTGTGCAAACAAAACAAAAAAAAAAAATGGTTCACAACAGTACAGAGATGGAAAAGAAAAATCATTTTAAAATGCTCTTAAAAGGAAAGTACAAAACAGAAAGTTAGACATAACAAATTAATAATGATTTGACACAATAATACAATCCACACTGTAGTAACCTACTTCTTGCAATTGAGTTCCGTCCATTGTATTGAAGATTCTAATTAAAGTGCCCGTTATACTGGCAGTTGCAAGAAGGAGCCCATCCAATGTCAGAGTTAAACATGCAATTTGAGAATCATGAGCACTGATTAATTTAGTCACGTTCAGTCCAAAGTGTTCAACTCGAACTTGTCCTTTGTTTAAACCTGGACAAGCTAAAACAAATGTATTTGAATGGTGTGAAAGACAGCACAGCCCTCTAGGATTTGCCAGAGTCTCAATCTGATGAAGAAGCTTCAAATCTGAAAAGTTATGAACATATATCTTGTGCTCAAGAATAATCACAATTCGATCACGTCTTAATTTCACTCCTCGAACTTCCGACCTAAATGTAAATTCACCCATGCACCTGCTCTGATGATCATCCCATATCAAAACTTTATTTGGTGGATAGTGTGAATTAGCTACAGCACCAACAAGAGCTAGAATATTGCAGCGGAATAGCATCTCTACAATTTTAAAACCGCCACTTTTCATATCACGTCTGAAAGTTTCTTTGCAAGGTTTACAATTATAAATGCGAAAACCATGACTTGTTCCAGCAGCAAAGCAACGATAGTCCTGATTCCATGTTACTGAGAGCAAGTCTGTGTCATCATTTACATTTGTGTCTGCACTAGGCAGGGTAAAAGAAGGAGAGGCCCCACCATTGGGGGATGCACTATTTCCAATCCTTGAATTTGGATATATTGAACCAGATGAACTCATATGAGATGACGGTGAACCTTCCAACATTTGCACTCAATAACCTCAGTTAATCAAGGTAGAGAAAGTGAAGGGCCACAAGTGATTTCTGTTGAAACAGACAAGTAAAACTTATTGTTATTACTTTAAATGAATTAATCAGATTCTGTAATGCTTACAAGTTAGAAACTGGGGAATGAAAGTAGTGGGAGGAAATTGAACTCATACTATCAGATGCAAAAAAATATATTGTAATTGTCTTCATACATGTTCTACAATGACTGAGTGTGTTAATGGTGTAAGTGTCTTGATAAATAAACCAACAAAAACTGAGTTTTTCCTAAACGCACCCTTTTCAATCAAAAGCATAGTACATACTTCAAATCAAGAAACAAGAAACAAACACAGTTCTACAGTTCAGTCCTTTCCGATCCCATTTTCTTGATAATATCACATATATTCGGCGTCTAAACCCTAAACTAGAATCAGATTTTTAGTGTAGCACAGCTAACCTGGTTACTTGGGTTTCTATTTCATAACCTTTGTAAATTTATGTACCTGAGATTTATCTTATTATGAGTAAGTCCTCCAAATTCTGCAAGGTAGGTTTTCATCCACCACCAGTCCCAACTACGTCCAAGATTTTGATGACCCTTCAAAGTTCAAACAGACTAATCAGTGAAAAACAATTTTAAGGCAATTTATCTAGTTTACCTAACAACCAAAATGCTCATATAACTTAGAGATTAAGCTTCCAATAACTAATCATAAGTTGATAGCAGATTTATTTCTTATCATAATTTTATGGTTCTACAGGTTTTGAACGAAACCAGTTAACCTGTAATTGCTCAACCAAAGATCTGTAAGTGCTTACAATCAAATGCCTCCAACTTTTACATCTTGGCATTCTTGAATGTAAGGGTAAAATTGTGATTGGACACAAGAAAATACCAGGGAAGCAATCACTGAAGCAACTCTGACCACCACAGACAGTAAATTCCAACTCTTTCCAGCAACAAATTTCACTTCGTCTCGCCTGCTCCATACCCCATAATAAAAAATTTCAATATTGAAAAGAAAGATGCAACCTTCAACAAGAACAAGCAAGAATTGACGAAAACATATTAAAAAAAAGTGACGAATTACGAAGGGAAGAGGTTTATTTGGGTTTGGAAAATCAAATTGAAAAGCGATAAAAACTGAAATTCCCAGTTGAGGGTGTTCAAGAAAAAAGGGCATCATAAAATCATCAAAGCAAAACAATAATAATAAGAAGAAAAAGAAAGAGAAGAAGAAGAAGAGAAATTAAAATGCACAAAATTATACCTCTGTCTATCTATGCTTCATTCTTAGTTTGTAATTCTTTGTTTTCTACGTTTTATACAGGACGATTTCCTGGATCCATCCAAATTCATGTTTGTAAGAAATTTAAAATATAGATTATTAAAATAAACATAATTAATAATTATGTCAAATTTTATTAAATGTAATTAATAATTTATAGGTTGGGTCAAATTTTTTAGCAAAATTAATTTGTTGGTCTTTAACTTTTTTCTAATTTTTAACTAGATACTTGAATTATTATTTTAATAAAGTCCATGAAATTTTATTTAATTTTTAATTAGGTCCTACTGTGTTTTGTTGTTTTTGTTCCACTGATAGACAGTACGTTGAATTTGTTTTCTCTTATGTATTAAAAACAAATAAACAGCTATGATATATAGAAAAGACTAATAGTAATCAATTAACAAATTAAACCAGTTTAAACAATAAACTAAACAGAATATCGAATTATATATATAACATTTATTTATAATATAACAAAATAATAATTATATGTAATGTCTAATTATATAGTTTCTATTAGTAGAAACACGAATATAGATGCATCTTCACTTTTTTAACTAGAAAACATATGCAATTACAAGTTTTATTATTATAAATATTGTTAAAAAGTATTAATAAATTCATATTAAAATAATAGTATATATATAAAGTAATTATATTATATTAATTTCTATAACTTTATTAATTTGTATTAAAATTTATATTTTATTATAAGTAGTTGTATCGGAATCTTTTGTATTCTATTATATAGAGAGAATGTTGTTTTCCTATCTGTTAGCATCACAATTAGCTTGGAGGTTTTCAAGAGATAAATTATTCTTTTCTTGTTATTTTAATGTTTTGTCTTGTTGATGTTTTCTTTTAAGTTTAGGTTAGTTCACTTTCATTATATATTCTATGGCTAATTTTCTTCTTAATTGATTCAATTACTTGTTTTAATTTTCTTAAACTAGTTATGTAAATTATATATGTCTAGGAAAACTTTATTGCATGTTAGTTTCTTATGTCATATTTTGTATTTTTTATATGTTTTATTTAGTTTTAATTTTCTTAATCTTTTCATGTTGTTTTATATGTTTTTTATATGTCATATTAATTTTCTTAATCGCTTGTTCATAATTCTCTTATATGTTGTCTTAAATTTTTCTTACCATTTTCTTAAGTTTATAATACGAAAATTGAATTGTGTATTTTTTTATTTATTTTTTATTTGAGTTCTTGTTTATTTTTAGTTCATGGGCAAATTTTAGAAATTTTCTTTCTAAAATTTGTAAGTGCAGACCATAAGGTTATTAGTCTTATTCCATGAGTTTTTTCTTTCTTAAACTTGATATACGCTTGCTAGTTAATTTGGAGTTGAGATTTAGCTTTTAAGTTACAAGTTGTTTGCAAAATTGAGTGAAAAAAATGACAAACATGATTTCATAATCTGAAAAAGAAAAGAAAATGAGATTAAAAACATGTTTGCTGAACTCACGAAACAAAAGAAAAAAAATAATAAGATCAAACATAATAAGAAATTATATATAAAAAAAGAAAATTATAAAAATATTGAAGAATATTTAGATTCGAAGGTTGAGAAATTTTTTGAAGACCATCAAGTAACTGAAGATAAAAAAGTGTCTATAACTACTTCAGTTATCAAAAATATGTTATGTCTTTATGATAACAAATATAATACGACTTTATAATTATAATTAAAATAAAATTAAAAATATTGAATTGGCTTAAGTTAATGGTATGCATGAGAAAAATTTTTATCCTATCCTCTTGTGAGATAAAAAAAACTTAAGAAGAAATGAAATAATTTATAAGAAAAATAAATTTTATAACAGAAGAAAAAGAGTTTAGAAAAAAATTAAAAAAAAAATAAGCTCTTAAAAAAAGGAGAAAAATTTTAAATCGTCATATTTTTTAACTTAATAAATCATTATTTTGATTATTCGAGTGATATATATCTAATTTCAATTATATAATAAATCATTATCATGAAAATATTATATTCGATAAATTAAAGAAAAGAAGACTACAGGTCAAATATATCTAAAACTGAAAATTCTAAATTATAAAAATGAATTATCTAATATCATGGACGAAAATTTAAATATAAAAATGACAACTGAAGTATAAGTAGTTCGAGAGAGTGTCAATAGCAAATGCCTTTTGTTAATGTTCCCAAAATGTATTTTCCACCTTATGTTTTTTTTTTTTTTTTTCTGGCACCACTTCCTGCACGCAGTCAATTGCTTCCTGCACCATTAACTTTTCAAATAACAGTTCTGCCCTTATATTTTTATTTCAAAGGAAGAGGTGCAATTGTCTTTACGGTGCATTGAGACCATTTTGGCTATGGGTTTTGGAGGATGTGGTGTTGTATTTCTCCGGCCAGTTACATATGACTTGGTATTGTTCAAAGGTAAGGAAAGGTGATATGAATAAGGTTTGGAGGTTGTTTATGATTAGGTTTTCCATGCAGAAGGATAACGGATTTTAGAAATTGTGTTCTGAAAAATAGGTGTTGGAATTGTAAATATGGAACACATTTGGGGTGAATGAGAAGTTCTACAGACACTATTTTAAAATACAAAATAAGCTTATGAAAAGGCAATTTCAGAAAGCAGATTTGTATTTAGGAAAAGACTTTTTTCTGGAATAGTGTTTTGAATTTTATTGTATTACATAATGAATTGTATTACAAAATCTGTTTTCTGATGTTCGGAAAATCCCAGTCTGAGAACATGTTACAAATAGTCCTTTCCGTGATTAAACTTTGGAAATGCAAATATTGTGTTCCGAAAATGAAATTTCTTAACTCTTCTAGAATCCGCTGTGGAAAAAAAAGAAAAAAAAGTTAGATCGCACAGTTCAGAAGTATATATTTAAGAACAAAATTAGAATCTTCATATCAAGAAAAACATGGGTCTGGAAAGAAATCCCTTTCTTATTTTCATAATTTTGTTTTCTTTTATTGGGTCTGAATTATTTACAGATTAATCCAAATTACTAGGTATCCAATCAAATAATTTCATATAATAATGAAATAAAAGAATACTTTTTTTTATTAAAATAAATAAAACTTTATTTTCTTTCACTATTTTTAGACTTTTAGTTTTATTGTCTTCATTTGTCGTCAACTAAAATGTAGTTTGAAGTATTGTTCCATGCCTATCTTTGCAAAATTGTTAGCTTTAATTATGTATTTGTTCATGAGGTGATAGCATAAATAGTTAATAAAAAAATATTGCAAACGTTTGATTGAACCAATAAATCAATAATCAATTCGGCATAAAGTATTTGCTTCAAATATTCACTCTCTTCTAAAATTATAGATAATAATAAGAATATTAAACTTCATCTTGAGTTTGGTTTTTTAAAGATGCCCCACAAATATTAGGTTACATATTTTATGATTGATAGTCTGTGATAACTCTAGGTAATGTCTGTTATGTAAAATTTAGGAATTTTTATTTCTCCCAAATTTCAAACAATAAAAACATAAAAATAATAAAGGTTTAGTAGTTATAATTTTTATACTCGTTTTTATTTTGGTTCTAACTTAAAAGTTTGTGAATGTACTTCTTAGAAGTCTTCTATCTTTTTTATTGATATTTTTCTTATAAATTTATCTCTAAATATTAAGAAAATGTCAATATATACAAATATCTAAATAGACCAATTCAATTTTATTTATACAATTTGAGTTATGGGAAGTTAAATTAGATGTGTTTTTAGATTGAATTGAAAATCTCAACCCAACCTAATCTTTACAAACTATCCTTAAAAGAAATATAAAAAGCATAAGTGATTGACTCATAAGTTATATCATGGTAATTGCTTACTCTAACTTCCCATTTTGGAACTAGAGTACCTGCATAATTGGGTGAAAAATTATTATCATTTTCCTTTTTATTGTACTTCATCACTCATTACAAGAAAAAGGTTATTTAGAAATCAATTTTTAACTATAAAATAAAATGGTTACTAATTGTTATTAAAATAGTCATCAAATTAAATTTTGGTTGCTAAATAACTACAAAATAAAAGTAATGATTGAATATACTGACCAATTAAGTCAAATCATTGATATCTAAGCTACCAATGTTTTAGTGACCTAATACCATTAGATTCTAAATTAGTCTCTAACTTAATTAGATACCAATTTAGAATCTAATAGCATATGTCACTAAAACTTTGGTATCTAATATTAGATACCAATTATTTGACTTAATTGGTCACTAAATTCAATCATTACTTCTATTTTATAGTTATTTAACAACTAAAATTTAATTTGATAACTATTTTAGTCATAATTAAAAACTAAATATTAATTTTTAAATAATTTTTTCTTGTAGTGACTTCTGTCACTATTGTTGTTTTTGTCTCTCATTATCGTCATAGAAGAAAAAAAAAATGATAAGCAAAACATTTCAAAAAGTAAAATCTAGTTTCAAAAAAATTATTTAGAAAATATATTTTGAAAAATTTTATTTCAAAAGATATTATATACATTTAAGAAAGTTTGTTATGGTAATCCTCTTCCATCAAACATGTTTCAGACTGTATTTCATGTGTTTGGAATTTTCTTTTTCAAAATTTTGTATCATAAGTCTTGTCCTGTTTCAGAAAACATGTTTTAAAATGTATTTCACAAATTTTAAAAAAATAAATAATCATTTTAAAATTGTAGGGGTGCAGGTTTAAATTAAGGATGCGGGAAAGAATTGCCTTCTAGAAGTTGACATGTGAAATTCCATAATTAACTAAAACCAAATGATTTGGTGTATCACCTGACATTCCAATAAATATTTAATATCTTATCAATCCTTAGTCAATCTAAACAAATAAAAATTATAATTCCCTTATAAAAATATAATTAAAATTTGTCAATAAAAGTCTTTTATTTCAACAAAGTTATTCAGCTTTTACCCCTTTTTTTTAATTAAACTCTTAGATTTTCTAGAGATGTTAATTAGTTGTTTGGCATGATTTCACTTATATTGTTGATTTGAGTAGAGATGTCAACAAAGACAAACAAACTTATCAAATCTTAAACTTGTAAAAACGTAGGTTAAATTGTAAATTTTGATGATGAAAGCGTCAATAAAAGCCAAAAAAGAATGATGAACAAAACCAAAAGTTGATAACCAAAGCCAAGGATCCCTATATCTTGTAAACTCTTCTTACATTAACTATTAAATAAGAAATGTGGCCAATTTACCAAACGTGCCTTTGGGAATTTAAACTAGAGAGTTTGAGTCATGACATTTGAGTCTGAAAACGACTAAGAACAAAACTAAGTCTGGAAATTTCAAACTTGAACTTGCATGAATTAGAATTTGAAAAACTTGAGTATCCCATATGATCAAATCTTTCAAATTTAAATTAATTTATCTTTTTATGATTATATATCTTTTTTGTAGTTTGAAATTTATTTATTTATTCGTGTCTTTAAACTGATATTTTGACAAAGCCTTAAAAGAAGTATATACAACTTTCTAATTAAATTTAATCATGTGAGATTCTCCATTAATCTTTTACCTATCAAGTTACATCAATCTAATATATTTTTTCTTCTTAAGATAAATCAACTAAGGATTCTCAGTTTATTTAGGGCAGAATGCTGATACTATGCATTAATGTCATAATAATATTTGGATGTGTTTAGCACTGAACCAAAACTGAAAATCAATAACGAAACAAAATTGTAACACATATTTTATAACTATATAAATTATATATGTTTCATAATCAAAATATAGTCACCAATACTATACATATAAAACCTAGTATTTAAAAAAGGAATATATCTATCCAATTCAAATATATATATATATATATA
>Ga0209489_109044_pt1 | contig 12866 bp, 2 predicted proteins | sample SiratrowhiteBW_FD_187527 | JGI IMG/M metagenome (GOLD analysis project Ga0209489, IMG submission 187527) | Root nodule microbial communities of legume samples collected from California, USA - Siratro white BW (SPAdes) (version 2) | ecosystem: Host-associated > Plants > Roots > Nodule | place: USA... | reverse complement strand
ACACACACACACACATATATATATATATATATATATATATATATATATATATATATATATATATATATATATATATAATTTTTTAAATAATTATATATGTAATAGAGTAAATTAAATAATTACTCTTCATATTTTATTTCAAGATTTTAAATGAAATATGTGGTCAAATTTATAAAATTTTCACATTTTTTGATATTATAAATAAATATTGCGAACAATTTAATTGATGTAGTCGTAATTAGCGTTACTAATACACACACAAAGTAAACAGTATGATAAAAAGATTATGGTCCTGGACCATTTTTAAAAGCTTCATTATGTTAAAAAATGTTATTACATCCATGTAATTTTTATCATTTATATTATAAATTTTATCAGTTAATATATAATATTCAACGTATAAAAAAATACCAATTTTATATTTTAAAAAAAATGAAATTCAGTCCCCGTACATCACTATTCTTAGATGGTGTATAATATTTCTTACAAAAAAAATTAAAATGATTTTTAATATAAAATATCTATACCAAAAGTTTAAAATAATATAACAAAGAAAACCGTAAAAAATATAAATGAATTAGTAATAGATTTTTGTAAAAGTTTAATTTTTATGCACTTTTATATTTTTTTAAATAATTAACTAATTAGAAATCGTGATAAATTAGAAATCATAAAAAGGAAAAGTTAAAAAAAAATATAAAAATTCAAAAATTGATGCGTTTTAAATATACATTACTCTCTTTTCATAATAAATGTGTGAAAACTGGTATAATTGAATATCAAGTTTAAATATAATGAGTATTTATTATATAAAATATTAAAAACTATAATTGAATTATGATTGAAAACCATTAAATTTTCCTTTTATTTGCCTAAGGGACTAAATTTGCCAATAGTTCTACTTAAAAAAAAAATACAAATGTAAACTATGCTAAATGATTAGATAATATAAACTATTCTAAATGATTTAGATAATATAAACCGAAGAGGTCAATTATACATTAAAGAATGATTATTCACAATGTTAACTAAAAATAGTGACAAATGATATGATTAAATATTTCCTCTATCACGATAATATCATTGACATGTTCTAAGTTTGTATCGATTCTATCATGAATTTCTCCCAACGTCATATCATCATTTCAATAAAATTCCCTTTCTAGGTTAAAACTATGTAAATGTAAAATTAAAGACATTAGCTACTCTTGTGGTCTTTTCAAAAGTATCTATTAATGATAATTCTAAATAATCATCACAATTACCGTCCTTCTACTATCTCAATTTATTTATTTTTTATAAATTAATGAGTTGTATTGATATTGATAGAAATATCTTATTTTAAGCACTGTTTTAAATATTGGAGATACAAAACCACATCCAAAATTAAAAGAGGTTCGGAAGTTATATATATTTTGATTTCTTTTACTTAGAAGATAAATTTTTAAAGTGTTTAAAGTCTTGTAAGTCTTTAACATGAGAGAGTATTAACATAACATGGAAAATATTGTTGTTTTTTTTTTTATTATGTTAAAAGAGTGAAGTATCTATTGACTTTTTAGATGGCCGATCATTATTGAAAAACTTGATGAGCTATATTTAGTAGATTTTTTTTTCATGATTAATTTTTTTATTTATAAGATTCAAACTTAAATGAATGTTAAATATTCAAAAATTTGTATCTCTGGATCCAACATAATATTGATTTTTTATATATATTTAGTATAGGTAGAGAAATATTGTGCATTTAGTGTAATTAGAGAAATATCTTTACATCTTTAATAAGTGTAATTAAAATAAGTAAAATTTTATAAAATTAAAAATTAAAAATTAAAAAAATTAACATAAAAAAGTAAATGAATTAACCCTATTAGCCTGCAAATTAAGCCCACCTTCGTCTATATGAACATTGAACCAAATGAACTAAACTAAAAGTCTTTTTTATTTATTTAGACCACTATTTTTAAGTTTGGCGTGATCCGAATCAGCTTGTTGGGCCAGATTGATTTTAACAGTCGTATATGGAATTAATTAGGTGTAAAACTATTTTTATGTGCCATGAAATAAACACATCATTAGGCAGACTCGATGTTAACTTTGCAATTTAATGAAGTTGTAACTTGTTTGTATGTGAGTGATAGTGATTGAGAGATTTTATATTTTTTGAGTTTATTGTGAAAATTTATATTTTGTAATTTTAAACAAATATAAAACGATTATTCTATTGATATATGTCTAGATTATCTCACTTTAATTAGGATTAATATATTAAAAGGCTATAAAATAGAATAAATATAAGGTAGGTATTCTTAATTGGTGTTTTCAAATTCTAACTAATTTGAGTCTCAAAAGTGTTTCGTATGCACACTATTTCGACAAGTATGAGAGAAGAACATTTCAATTAGAGAAGTAGAAAATCTCATTATACAAAGATATATCAACTAGAAACATAAAAGGGTAAAATACATATTAATTTGAGGTAACCAACAAAACAAGAGAACTTAACTTTTTTTTTCATATATAAACCTATTAACAAAATTATCAACTACGTTTTAAAAAAATTGATTACTCTAATCATTGATCAAATCTAGAACTTCAAAATGAAAATTAATGAATAACTTTTCAAGTTCTAAGGGATTTTGAAGCTTACATATTGGACTATTTTACAAGTTTCTCTCTCTCTCTCTCTCTCTCTCTCTCTCATATTCTCTCGTCATTTCCTGAAACCTATCATCTCATTCATCTAAATCTGAATCAAAATTCATTTTTATTGATTCATCCTTTCGCCATTCAAAATTTCTCCTCTCGATAAAAAAAAAAAGAAAATAGCTAGTGTTTTAGCAAAAATTAAGAATGACTATTGAATGATATATACTATGTCATGCGTCCCCCACTAAAACAATACATCACCAACCCACTCATAAGTAAACGTGAGCAAGTTAAATAAGGCATTAATTTAGGGCAAAATGAAAACGAACTATGTTATTAATTTTAACTAGATAACAGCTCATGGGTAAATATTTAACAATTAGTTTAATATGCTCATCCAATAATATCACCAATGAGATTAAAAATTGATTTAGTAAAAACAAAAAAAAATAATATTTTCTTCTGAATACTTAATATTTTGCACTTGGATGTGGATGCTTATATTGGGTTGTAAAGTTTTTTTTTATTTAAAAATTCATATTGTTTAATCTGGAACCTTCCACGTATAATTTTGCAGATAACTTTGGGCATCTGTGCACAGATGCTGAGTTGTCTTGGTCTCTGAAATAATATTAATGTTGTCTTCCTAGTGGGTTTCAGAAGCTAAACAATAACAAGACAGAAAAATTCACACCATGATTGGAGTTTAATTGTGTGGAAATCCTACACGACAAACATACAAAGAAGTGCCATCAGAATATAAAAGCCACCATGATGAAAATCATTTTGTTTTTTAAACCTATAGTTTCACGTTTTCTTGCTTTTATCTGTTACTAATTATGCTGTTTAGACATTACACTATAATAATTAATAATAATAATAATAATCAATATTATTAGCAAGTAAACGTGGCCACAAATAACTACTGTTGCTTGGTTTTATGGTACTTAATCAATAGTTTATAATGGGAATGAAGCATTAAACTATATATTGTGATCATTATTGTAGGGCAATTCAAAAACTTTATATGTGCTCCCTTGTTGGTCTGAAGTGAGATGAATAGGTGTCTGTGTTTTAGCCATCTGGCTCAGAAACATAGCTAGATACATTTTGATACATTTATATAAGCCAAATTGTAACCAGATGCATTGTGCTCTTTCTTTATGGCCATATAATTGCATTTATTGGTTGTTTGATTCTGTGAAATGACAAAAAAAAAAGGGTTCCGTATTGTATATGTTCAGATTCATTTGTCAAGATTAGTCTCTGCAGGGTACCCAATAATATTCATGGTGATGGAAAAAAAAAAAAACACCCCAAAAATATTCCTTGCAGAGTCAATTCCCACTATCTTCGTCCTCTGGAATAGAACAATTTGATTTATGTTATAATTTTTTGATAAATATATAAAGTACTTCTTTTCTATACTGTTATCAATTACAAATCGACATACATGAAAAATTTATTGTTTTTATATTAAAAAATATCTTAAAAATAATATCTACTTTTTAATATGGAAAGTGTAGAATTAAAAATATCGCTGAGTCAATATTACAAGTACGATATGTAAAACAAATAATTACTAAAAAACACAGTGAATTGATTAAAAAATTGACCTTTAAAAAGTTTAAGAAAAAATATTATTGAACAGTTAATAATAAGAGAAATTAAGTCTAACAGTTAATAAATATCAACAACAACAAAAAAATAAAATAATAAATAAAAGTAAAATTTAAAAACACACTAAAGAATTAAATATACATATAGTAATCCATTACAATTTAAGCTGAAATTTTATTTAAAATTTTTGAAATATCTAATTACAAAAAACACTTATATAACTAGATCAAGACAAAAACAACCACTTTTTTAAATACTTTTTAAAAAGATTTTCAAAGATAATAAAAACACTTAATTATCTATTTCACACACCAAAATCTATATCAAGATAAAAAAAATCATTGTTTGAAACACCCTTTAAGAAGATTTTCAAAGGTAATAAAAACACTTAGTTGCCCACTTTACACACCAAACAATGGTGCAAAGACTTCCTATCTCAAATTATAAGAAAAACTAAGTATATTACTTCCTCATATGTGAAATATTGTACAATAAAATCCTATATCATGATTACCATTCTCGATAAAGCTTAAGCATTTTTTTCTCAACAAAATATAATATATAATATTATAAGAAATAAATTAAATTAAAAAATATTTTAGAGATGTTGAGACTCTTATACAATGTTTGTCTATGACTGAACTAGATAAAACGCGAAAGTTAATACCTAATAAAATACTATAAATTCTGTGACTAGGCTAAGTAAAACACAAAAATTAATATCTAATAAAATACTATAAACTCAATCAAGTAATATAATAAAATCACAATATAATTAGCTAATAATATAAACATGCAAAAATATACATCGACAAAGTCGAGAACCCTGGTAATAAGTCATAACTGTACATATGAGAGGTCTTGTAAAACTATATAATATATCTCCTACGCGAATCCAGGAAATCGTTTAACTCCTATAATTTTTTTTATCGACTGATCTTGACAGGATTTCTTTTATTTGAACTTGCAAAATAGATAAACAGCAAACCTATATTAAATCTTGTGGTGCTTCCCCTCCCTCCTTTTCCTTATCTTTCCCATATTGCTGTAACTTTATTTAGTCACTCCTTTTAGTTTCTTTTAGAATGACGAAATGGTAAAGATGAAATAAGAGACATGATTAGACACAATAAAAAGCTAGGATTGGAAATTTAATTATATGAACTATATATATATATATATATATATATATATATATATATATATATATATATATAATAAAAAATTGACCTCTCAAGAGTAGGTTTCAACACTGACCTCAAATTGTGTTCAATTACGTAAAGCTTCTCCTTGACGATAACGCTTACAAGTTTATAAAACGTCAATTACAAACAGCTAGTCCTTCATAACTGAAACCAAGAAACGTTAAGAAAATCTAAACTGCGAAAAATATTACGAGCGGCTTCATTCTTCGGAAAACATATTTTTTTTAATTAAGAATTTAGATTAAGCTCATAATAGGGTTGCAAATGGTTGTTGAGTAGACCGAATTTGGATTTAGAATAAACCGAATCCTAATAATTCACAATTGTATTAAGAGCTAAATATGTTTTCCCTACGTAAGCTTTGATTTTAGTCTTTCTCAAATTTTTAAATTTGTATTCTTAAAAGGTATAAATCATTGGCGGTCACTATATGATACGATACAATAAAAACGAAACAAGAATATGATAAAATAAAAATAAAATTAATGTGCAACCCCATTATAAGGGAAAAGAATAAAACCACATAATAGTGGGATTCAAAGTCCAATTTTTCATTAGGTATGAAATCTTAATTTGTTTACCAAAAATCAGAAGATGGATATTCATAAATAGTAAATTCTTCGTCTTTCCTCTCCAATCTATCATTTAAACAAGTCACAAAAATAAACCTCTAACCTAACAACTTTGATGTCAACTTAATATGGGTAAATATGATAACAACTTAATAGCAAAATAATAATTACTGAAATACACTTTCTCTTAACTAACAAAGATGCAAAAATATCTTGCACCTGAAAAACTCTTCCATATAATAATAATAGGTTCGGCTTTTTTCTCATTTTGGTGTACTTTTCAATTTTAATTCTCAAAATGGGTAGAAAAAAAATTATTTACCAAAATAGACAAATTCTGCCAGCTAGATAGACATAATTTCAAAGTGGTCAAAATAAAAATGACAATGCTGGCGATTTCAATTAATGACATTAATTAAAATAATTTCTCTCTCTGCAATCATTTTTTAATTTATGATTGTTAGGTTTAACAATTAATAAAAAATAATAATCATCATATAATAATAATTAACAAATAATTTTTTAAAATTATTTAGCACTATGTTTGTTACTTTAACAATTAACAAAAAAATTAATAATAATAATTAACAAAACTGTAATAAAAAAAATTAAGACATACAAAATTATTTTAAATTAAAACAAAATAACATAATGATAATAATAATAAGAATAATTCATCTGAATTTAATAATTATTATTATTATTTTTAATTTTAAATAAAATAACATAATAATAATAATTAATAATAAGTAAATTCAATAATAATTATTTTTTAAATTAAATTTTAATGAAATTATTCTTATTATTATTATTATTTAAATTAAATTCATATGAATTTAATTAAAATTATTATTATTATTATTATTATTATTATTATTATTATCATTATGTTATTTTATTTTAATTTAAAATAAATTTGTATCTCTTGATATTCATGTTATAGTTTTGTTAATCATTATTATTTATTTTGTTAATTGTTAAACTTAGGATCATAGTATCAAATAATTAAAAAATGATTGAAGATAGAGAAACAATTTTAATTAATGTCATTAATTAAAATTGCCAACATGTCACTTTTATTTTGACCAGTTTAAAATTATGCCTATCTAGCTAGCAAAATTTGCACATTTTGATAAATACATTTTTTTCTACCTATTTTGGGAATTAAAATTAAAAAGTACACCAAAATGAGAAAAAAACTGAATATATCAAATAGATCCATTATCCATAAAAATAAAAAATAAAAAATTCTCCCATAAATGCACAATTATTACATAAAATCAATCAAAAACAATTGAAACAAACAATAGTGTCTATATATGAGAAAATGAGAAATCTCAAAATAAAGTTGTTTATACCATATGCAATTATAATTTAAAAATCTATCATTATATGGGTATGCAAAAATCACAATGATTTCTCTTTTGAAGATTACAATAACTTTTTTCCCCTCTCTATTTGCTATGCAAATTTTTAGGAAGGAGTCTTTCTCACGTCCGACCTCTCTTCACTCAATATAAATTAAATAAATGAACTAACACATTTGAATTTATTATCCATATAATTATCTTATCTTAAAATTTTTGGATATCATGTAATCATAAAAATTAAGTCCATTCATCCTTAATATTTAAAAGTAAAGACACAATTTTAATATTTCAAAAATATATAATTGATTATATTTTATAAAAGAATAAGTTTGTAGACTTTTAAAATCTGAACACTTTTAATAATTAAACATCATATAGAGAGTATTTGTCTGCACAAACTATTTCACGAGTTTGCATCAATGTGAGGCCAAATAACCAACACATGTCATTAATAAATAGCATATTTGGTGAATGTAAGAAATCATACATCAAGATTAAGCCCCCACATGGTTCAAATAAATGATGCATGACACGAAATAGTTTTAAATTGGTAAATACTACTAGTGTAGACAAAGTTTTCTTAACAATGACTATAATAGGTTTTAAATAATAGTTGTAGAAGCATCATTGAAAAATGGGGATTCAATCATCATTGTATCTACACTTACAGTGAGGTTCTTTGTTCTTGTTGCATCCGTCATTGTAAGTGTAAAATAATATAGCGACGATTTTTAGCGCAACCGTGTCATGTGTATGCCTTGCATTTTATTTTCTAATTTATAGCCACTTTGGACAATAATTTTTAGTGAAATTGTCCTTGCGTGCTTTGATTATTTTTTTTTTAATTTTTGGTCCTATTTCAACTTAACAAGGGCAAGAATCTCATTGAAAGTAAGGTACGACAATCATCTTTCATTTATTGAAAGCAAGAATTTCACTGGCACTTGTCACTATCGATATTTTTCCATCGTCGCTTGCTATCGCAACCACTGTTACATAAAATCTCCTTTATGTAAATGGACGCACTTTATGCAAATGGATGCACTTGACTCCTATCATGTTTTAAATTTTAAATTTAGATATTTAAAACCTAATTAGGCCATTTCATAATAATATACTACCCTAAATATCCTTTAAAAAAAAAGTTTCATTTTACCCTTATCCTGAACTGATAATATTTGATTATATGTTAGCTTGTAAAGTTTTCTAATACTAATTATCAATAAAATATGACAAAGTAAAAGACACGAATATCCGTTAGAGAAAAATTTAAGATCCCTTATCACCCTCTTCCTTTACATATTATTGCTACCTTGTCTGAACACTAAATTCCACGTCTTTTCTCCAACAAACCAAAATCAGAAAAGGACTAAAGAAAGTTATGTTTTGATCGTCAATAATTTAAATAATTTTAGTCAATTAATTCCACTTAACGGTGCATTAAAGCCAACTTGAATAGACTCAACGCATAATGAAACATTTTCTACGGCCCAAATTCATGTGTTCATAATCCTAATTCAACTTTTAACAAGGACGTTTGAATTTAAAAATGTTTAAGCACTTTCAACTGAATGCAAAGGGTCTTTTACAAAATTAGTCAATTCGGTTTTGCAAGAGTGTTATCTTCTTCGGTAACATTATTTTAATAATTTTCTTACTATTTTTTTGAAGAATATAAAATAAAATATTAAATATTGATAATATTAGAGTATATGATTAGTTAGTTTTTTTACGAAGTTTGGAGAATTTATAATACACTTCACCATATTGTTTATTCAGTATTTTGTTTTCTCATTCTCGATTTAACAATATTACCCTAACTATTAAAACTAATATGACATGTTTGAAGACTTGTAAGTTAAAAAGAATAATAAGAAAATGAAATGAAAATTTTTAAGTTAATTTTATATACATGTTAAAAATAAAATTTTCGACAAGTTATAAGAAAGCATTTCTAAATATTTAGAGTTTTTTATAAAAAAATAAAAAACTTTTATACGAGAAAATAAAAAGAAGAAATTTAACTTTTATATAAGTTAAAATTGATTTATATATATATATATATATATATATATATATATATATATATATATATATATATATATATATATCAGAAAACTTTTATAAATTATGTTATGACTAAAGATAATTTTAGTTTAAAGAAAAATTAATTTAACTTTTAATTCATCCAAATATAATTATATAAAAAAGAAGTACTCTACTTTTGATGATGTAATCTTTAATTCAATCTTCTCGTCTTCAAGTCTTGTTGATCAACTTACGTTTTTTATCTCTAATTTTCTTCAATTTTTGGAAAATTTATTCTTAGAAAAGAAAAATATGAAACTTAATTAAGCCTAATAATAAATAATAATGTTTTAATTTTTAAAACTAAGTATTTGAATTTTTAATATTTATAAAAAAATAAGGAAACAATTCATGATATTTATTGTTAACAAACTAAATAGTTAAGGTGTAGTAAAAATAATGAATATGAGAAACAATTAGAAAAAAAATTAAAACAATAGAATAAAAAACACCAATTAAAACGGTGGAGAATCCCAAGCAATATTCTCGTAAAAGCCAAAAACTTAATAGTGGGATATACACCATTCAAGATACTTTGATGAAAAAATCTTTTAAAAATATACCAGTCCAAAGTCCTACAACAGATACTTATTAAATACGACAACAACATTGGAAACATTGAATTGAAGGACAAATGTGTTCTCCTATTACTTATGCATTTATTTAAAGCAAATTATTTACTCTAAATAGTAAATACGGCTTATGAAAAATAAAATTCATGTAAATATTGTTCTTAACATATACCTCTTATTTTCTTAAATTCTTTTATTTCCTTATCATCTATATTATTCATGATTTCATTATTTTAACTATATAATCACCCCATTATACTGAATTTGTATTGATAAAACGTTTCTTTCATTGGATATAAATTTTAGATAAAATACGGTTTTAATCCCTAAAAAAAAATACTGAAGTTCACTTTTAGTCGTTTTCAAATTGTGTTTGTGTTTTTTTATCTTTATAAAATTTTAATAGGGTTGATTTTTGTCAACTTCCCTAACTCCTTTTAATAAGATGCAGCAATGACAAAAAGTGTGATTCACGTTATAAAATAACATATAATTTTACTACTCCATGTCAATTATAGTCCGTGTTATTTAATTGTTTTAATATTTTTTTTGCATTTAATGTGTGTAGGTACTTAATCATAAATATGTGATAAATGAAATTGTTGATCCACATAGTATGAAATTGTGTTGTTTATAATTTTTTTTATCTAAATATATGTTCAAGATATAAAACAGTCTGCAGATTTAAATTCGCAACGATGTGTTGAATTTCAACTTGTATTAAAAAATAATAAACTATAAAATATAAAAAAAATTGATGTAAAATAAACAAAAAAAGTAATATGAGATTAAACTTCACTTATTTAATTTATTCTTATTCTTATTATTCTTATTATTATTATTATCACCTTTATAATTTTTATCTATTTATGTTAATATATTGATTCATATCATTAACTATTGATCTCTAAACAATTAACTTATGAGTTATCTTCCTAAATATCTATTCACGTTATAACTAGCAATATGAAACAGATAATAGCACCAAACACAATTAAAATTACTAAAAAATAAAGAGGAACTAAATATGTTTAGATAATCAAAATTATCTAGATGATTACATTTAATCTAAACTAAAAGAAAAATTGGCTACACATGATGATAAAGAACTCATGAAGATCATAGATTACAAAATTTTTTATTTCAAATCTTGCTTAATAGTTTTAGGGTGTGTTTGTTTCAGGTGAATAGTATTTAGATAGATTAATTTGCGAAAAGAATCATAGTTTGCTTCTAACAATTTACGTAGAAAAGAGAGCGCTGATTTACAAAATACATTTATTTTGGATTTTTTTGCGGTAAGAAGATTTGATGAGAAAGACACGTAAACAATTAGTTAAATACAAATTTAATCTTACTTTTACTGTAAAAAATAATTAATTATATAATATAAAATTATAATTAATTATATATTAAATTATATGATATGATAAAAAATATTATTAAGTGATAATAGTATATTAAATAATAAAAAATCATTATTATATACATATAATATAATTAATTGTAATATATACATATATATCTATATATATATATATATATATATATATATATATATATATATATATATATATATAATCGATTAGAACGTTAACATAATCGATTATATATTCATTTTTCATATATAATCGATTACAACGATAACGTAATCGATTATATATGTAAAATTGATTTCGTATATAATAATTTAATTGATTATATATATATATATATATATATATATATGTATATATATATATATATATTTAATATAATAATAAATTATATTTAAAATAAAAAATACTATATAAAATTTTATAATAAGAATAATAAATGATATTATTAAAAAATAATAATAATTAATAATAATATGAATATAATTATAATTTAATAAAATTATATATAATTATTTGAAGTAAAATTAAATTATATTATAATAATTTATTATTTATTATTCAAAAATAATAATATTATTTAAATTTAATATAGATATTAGTTTATAAATTTTAAATGTTATAATTTGTACTTTAAACAATTGATTGGTTTATTTTAATAAATTATTTATATTTTATTGTAAATTAAATTCAGTTTACAAATAATTACATTTAATATTTTTATTATTATTTTTAATTATCAATTAAATTAAATAAATAAATTATATTTTATTTTTAATTATAAGGATAAATTTGTAATTTTATATTTTTATATATTAAAAAACATTAAAATACTTATCACCCCTATCACATCATTTACAAACTTTCATAAATTTTCTCTTTAAATCTTATCATCTTTCTCTTAATCTAAACAACTAAACTTTCCACACACTTTCATCTTAAATGATCTTAAATACACTTTCTGAAATCCACTTCCTAATCTAAATAATCTCAATTTTACTCCCTAGTCCAAACAATCCTTTAATGAAATTCTCTATTTCGCTCACGTATTCCTCTTTTCATGTTGCTGTAGGGTTTAGAAAGTTTGTTTATATCTTAGCAAAACATATTTTTTGTGAAAATTTACTATGGAAATTATCTCCTATGACTCCTTTATATTTAAAGCTTAACTTTTAATTAATGAATTGGCTTCAACTATAAATTTATTATCTATGTCTCAATTTAGTGATATAATACGCTAAACAAATCTAATTCACTCAACAAATTAATTTTCAAAACAGTGGATTTTTTTATTTTTTTTTTCTTTCTTCATTCCTGAGTTTTTTTTTTTTTTTTTTTTTTTTTTTTTTTTTTTTTTTTTTTTTTTTTTTTTTTTTTTTTTTTTTTTTTTTTTTTTTTTTTTTTTTTTTTTTTT
>Ga0209489_109041_pt1 | contig 12873 bp, 11 predicted proteins | sample SiratrowhiteBW_FD_187527 | JGI IMG/M metagenome (GOLD analysis project Ga0209489, IMG submission 187527) | Root nodule microbial communities of legume samples collected from California, USA - Siratro white BW (SPAdes) (version 2) | ecosystem: Host-associated > Plants > Roots > Nodule | place... | reverse complement strand
CATTTTCTATGGGCCCTTCTCTTCAAATGATTTGCTTTTAGCCCAAATCTCCTTCATTTAATTCCTTCATCAGCCCATATCAAATTAAGAATGTGATTAGACTTCAATTCAATCTTAGACTTTGTTTGCACAGTCCAAATGTCTTGAATCAGCCTAATCAATGCCTCTTTCAATTTTTGGGCCCTTGACCTAGTGATTGGTCCACTTGGAATTTGCAAAGCATCCTTTGAATTATTTATTTGTGCAGGTGCTTGAGGTTGATTAAACTTCAGCTCTTGGTTCTCATCAATTTGTTCAATGGTGAGGATATTACCGTCGTCAGTATGGTTGAAAAATTGAATGATAAAAAATTAAATTCCAAAAAAAATGTAGACGACTTTTGCAGGATTTACATATTGCTTGCTTTTGTCGTATTCTATTTCCCTAGAACTACTAGGAGTGTTTGTATATATCCATTTTATTCGTTAGATAGTTTGGAGGACCTTCATTTATATAATTGGGGTGGGGCGGTCTTATCAATGTTAAGTAGTAGTTTAGATAGATGTTCTTACAATTTCCATCACCAAAAGAATTTGCAGGGGATGTACTTCTGCAGTTGTGTGCCGGTGTTGTAGGTCAGTGTATTATCGTTGGAGTTTATATTTAGTTTAATACATTATTTTATTGATGTACCATTTTTGTATTGAACAGTTGTGGGTTGTTCAACATGTTGGCATGGGTACGCTCAGTTCATTTCCATGATTTGTAGACTGGCCTTCTTTGACAATGAGGTCTTCAAGAATTGAATCTGCATTCTTATATAACGAGGTTTGTATTTAGTTTTATTCTTATTTTTCAATTGAAATGGTTACCTGACTAAAATATCCCCAACATTATAGATTGTTTGGGAGTGGGGGTGACAGAAGAAGAGGGGGGTTTGCACATAGTACGAGAAGCACTTGAGTCCGTATGTGTTGAAAGCTTACCACAGAGTTAGGCTGAAAACATTACATGCTCACACGATTGGAAGGGGATGGTGGCACAACAATATGAATGTAGAGGAATAATTGATACCAATTATGCGCGCATTGCATCTGCTGAGGAAGAAATGCTTCTATTGAGAGAGCAGATGAAGAACTGTTGGAGGGAAGGATCCCATATGGGTGAGGCGGGAACCAGTATGGGTATGGGTGGACCGAATATGGGCGATGCTGTACATAGTATGGGTGAGGACGAACCTACAACGTATCATCATGAACCTAGTATATATGACGACCAACATACTATGTATCATGACGAACCTAATATGGTTGAGGAGGAGCCCAAGATGTGTGAGGACTTATTATTTTGGTCGCGTCAAGAGAGACATAGTATGAGTCACGACGACTGAACTACGGCTAAGTAGGGACATGCTATGGGTCTTGAGGATCTGAACATGGGTCAGTAGGGTCAAAATTTTTCGACTCCACAACCGGTCTTTGGTGGTACCTCGAATACAATGTTAATGATGGAGGAAATGTGGTTGATGTGGAAACATCTTCTCGGAATCCAGCAACGACACCCATCCTTTCGTATGTTCATTATACCATACGGTTTGTCGGTCTTGATTTTGGAAGGTTGTATAAGCTTGTCACTGCGAAACGGCGTAAGAATGAGTCTATCAAGTACTTTGATTGTTGTTTGGAAATATATTTGTCGAAGGCAAAGTTTATGAGTTTTATATTAATCATATGTTTATGTGAAGTTGTTATTGTTTACATAGGCTTGTAGTTGATTTTGGTAGACGAATGCTTACTAATGTGAACATTTCTTCACTTCAACCAAGGGCTCGAGTTGACAACATGGTAAATTTAGTGAATTTTCATTATTTTGTTATGCTTAGTTAGTTGTAAATAATGAATTGATCAAGTTTTGTAGGTTATGTGGTTTGCAACATGTGTCATGACCATTGACCAGTTGAACATCACTGGAAGTGTGAATAGACTTTTCGTTAGTCCTTGGTTAGTGGTTGATTTGGTTCTTTTTATGTTTTAAGTGTCAATAGAGCAATATTTTTGCAAGTAATATACTGTTAATGGTGTTTAGACCCACGTTATTAATGAGATGAATATGGAGAAGTCTAAATGTCGATAATGGAATCATCATGATTACAAACTATGTTTTGCTCATCATTCATTGGAGTTGAAACTCGTGTTGGGTTGTGAATTTGTAAGTTCGTATCCCATTATATTTAAAACAAGTTTATTACACACAATTGTTGTGATAATGACGTTGTCTTGTTCGGATTGTAGGTATTTTTTCCAGCACTTTATAATGGGCACTGGTGGTGCTATGTGCTAAAGTCTACGACTAGAGAGCTATTTGTAATTGATTCTATCGGTGACCATGATGGCTCCCGTGCGCTAGTGGACAATGCAGTGGTAATTGTACATGTTAAATATTGATTTTATGTATACGATTTTCTGAGTGAATTTAATGTTTGTAGGCAAGTCGACTCCACCATCTGTTGTGGTTGCTGGAGGAAGGTCGTCCAGGTCCTCCGATCATGGTCGTGAATGAAGATGTCCCTCGTCAACCAAATCTATGAGCAGTCATGTTTGTTAAATATAGGCTACTATATGTGTTTTACTTTGGACTAATTGTTGAGGATGTGCAGCTATGATTGTGGGTTGATTGTGATTAAATGTATGGAATATTGGGACAGTGTGCCTCGGTTTAATGGGAAGACCATGCCAAAATTCACCACGATCACTATCTAATTTTTTAAGTTTACATGTGCTTTCTGTTTGGACTACGATTTTTAATATTTTACATTATTTGACTTAATGTATTATGGTAATTTTTTGTGTGCAGAAAGAACTTCAAACATATCGACAAGATCTTATTTGTCAATGGATCCTTCACGATAACAATGTTCGTCGACAACCTGTCTTGGAGGCTTTTAAGCTTATATGAACTGTGACGATGACTTTAGTCGACTTTTTAAGAAGTTTGTGCATTGTCTAGAACATTATGAAGTTCAGTTTGTAAATTGTAATCTGTACTTGGTTTAAGGTTTTACTGTGTTGAACTTTGTGTACAATTATTTCCAACAATGAATGGGTTGATATTTTCTGTGAAATTATAAATGGTGGCGTAATTTGTTACTAAACTGTTGTCTTCGTTTGTGCTCGCGAGTAATGGTCAGCAAGTAATGATAAATTACACACTTAACTGGGCAGGGTTATGCATATAGTATGTCCAGTGCTGGCAATTGGAGATGGGAAATGTTTGATTCCTTACTTAACACGTTGGCAGGGTGTTTTATGATGAATAATTGTCACATGAGTCTTAAGTGTCACACTGCATGACATTTTAACTATTTCCTTTGTGCTCGCAAGTAATGATAAATTACACATTTAATTGGGCAGGGTTATGCAGTTAGTATGTCTAGTGCTGGCAATTGGAGATGGGAACTGTTTGATTCCTTACTTAACACATTGGTAGGGTGTTTTATGATGAATAACTGTCACAAGAGTCTTATGTGTCACACTGCATGATATTTTAACTATTTCCTTTGTGCTCGCGAGTAATGGTCAGCAAGTAATGATAAATTACACACTTAATTGGGCAGGGTTATGCAATTAATATGTCCAGTGCCGGCAATTGGAGATGGGAACTGTTTGATTCATTACTTAACACATTGACAAGGTGTTTTATGATGAATATCTGTCACAACAGTCTTAAGTGTCACACTGCACGACATTAATGCATGACATTGGCAAGTTGTTTTATGATGAATAACTATTTCCTTTGGTCTGTGTGATTAATGCAGAAAAAGTAATCATGAATTTATCACTTAAATGAATACCAGTTTCGGATTTCAAGTCTGAATAATTGCACAAAACATTACATAACATAATCTGTTTTATAGGTTTCTAAACAATACATTTTACAATTACTAAGAAAGTTAGACCAATACATCAAGTTGTAGCTCAGAAACCTAAGTTTGTTACATCAAAATAAAAGGAAAACTCCATTACAATTTAACACATGTCAACTCCCTCTGTTATGAGCGTTTGTGTATACTGAGTTCAGTAGTGACATAAAACCCACTCCAGCCACACGTGAGACCTGTTTTAGACAGAAAATATGTTAGAGGGCATCACAGTCAACGGTAGATAACTTAACAAACATAAAAATAATCACTTGAAAGCATTTTCTAACCGGTTGGCTGCCATTATATGAGGACATTGTTGTGTTGAATTGGTTTTCGTTAGCAACATTGACATATAAGTATGTAACTTGTGCAAGTGTTGTCTGGACGATTTTAGCATGAGTTGTCCTGTTTCGTTTTGCAAATACCTCAGACCTTAACTTCAATCTTGAAGAGTTTAGCCTGCCTTTTCGATTAACAATATTAGGACTGCGGATTGAACTATCCACGTCAACAGTGTTTGGCACGGGTGAGTTGGGGCTTGGATCATCTTCACACAAAACTCTATCCATCGTTTTCTTCTTCTTTCTGGAACTGGTTTCGCTACATGTCTCAGTACAGTCATAGGCATTCAACTGTTGATATTGCAATATTGTTGTCTTCTCTGACTCACAAGCATATTCTGCTAATTCATAAAACCTCTTACATAATCCATCATACCGTTCAATATGCGGCTCTTTGACTTTTGAACCATATAATGCTCTAATGTACGCGTGTTTCCTACGCATATTTTGCTCCACCTAGATAGTATATACTTATCTGGAGCTTTAGTAACCCTTTCCTGTGTAAATACGAGTAGTGATTGGCAACAAACAATTCCCCTAAACTCAAATAGCAAACAACTGCAGTTAATGTTCATGTTTGCTCGATTGAAGCCTACATTGTAAATTTTGTGTTCTGGCTTCCCGTTGTGAATTGCCTCCTCGACAACATCATACCTACATGCATGACCCTCCACAAATAGTTTGTCAACAACACAATTCATTTTCCCTCTAAATTCCATTTGGATTTCTTGGAACTTAGCATGTGTGTATTCAATATGGAATTCTCTTTCGAGTAGGCATTGAGATCCACAAGGAATAACCTTACTCCTGGACGTGAAGTCAGCTTCATACTCCTTTTCTGCCGTGTAGTGCTGTGTTGCAAGGCATTTCATGATACTCAACCACCTTTTGTAGTTTTCTCTGTTGCAAGGAATAACATGTGTGTTGCAAGGCATTGTCATATTGATGAACAAACTACTGGAGTGTAGTGCTAGAGTTGATATAACCATCAAAAAAGGCGTTCATGCTTTCACTCCTTTGTGTAGTTGACATTCCAACCCAAAAATGTTGCTTCAAATAACAAGGAACCCACCGATGTCGTTCTTTGTATAAATTTGTCAACCACTCATGACCATCCAATTCATATTTGGTTACAAATCCATCCCACTCCCTTTCAAATTAAGCAACAGTTGAAGACTCATACACCACGGTCTTCATCATATATTTGATATCCTTGTACTGTCCGAATCGTTGTAGCTTTTCCGGTATCTTTTTCATGATGTGCCACAAGCACCACCTATGCCTTGTATTTAGGAATACACATTGTATTGCATTCTGCATCGCTTTGCATTGATAAGTCACGATGCCTTCTGGTGGTTTATTGGACATCCATCAAAGCCAACATTCAAACAACCAAATAAAGGAACTTGTGTCCTCAGACGACAACAACCGACACCCTAACAAAATTGAGTGCCCGTGATGATTAACACCCACAAATGGTACAAATGGCATGTCATATTTATTGGTAAGATAGGTTGTGCGAAAGAAATCACATCTCCAAAATATTTGCATGCAGCCCTAGTTCGTGTATCGGCTCAGAAGACATTGCAAATCTGGCTATCTTCATCAATGTCTATCTCAAAATAAAAATCTTTATTCAACTGGGACATGCGTGAAAAATGGGTTAGCAAGGCCTTAGCATCACCATGCTTACACAATGCCCTATGTTGTTGACCAACGTAGTTACGTACATCTCTCTCAGTAAAGCATACAGTTTTGGTTAAACGAAAAACACACAACTGCTACAAAAAAAATGTTAAAGATCTGTATTCTATATAAATAACAACCATTTATTAACATTGTTGGTACTGTTTTATTATTAAAAGCATTTATTACAAATGTAACCAAATCATTAATGCCATTGTTACATTCATACTATCATTACAAGCACAATAAATACACACTAACCCAATGCCATTGTTACATTCATACTGTCATTACAAGTGCAATAAATACACACTAACTTATTGTCCTTGGTTGGTTGAGATCAATGTTGGTTGTGGTTGCTTTAAGTCGTGGTGTGTTGTGGCCGACCTTAGTATTAAATGAACTTAATGGTTGTTGGTGTGGGTTTGGTGACAATTAGAACAACACCTAATGTAGGCACTGAACCTTTGTTGGTGAATTGTACATGGCGGGAAGGAAAACGGGTTACATAACGGGCATTTACTTCAGATGTTTGATCTGACAATACATCAGTATGGGATACAAGGGTGGGAAGGTAAACCAACCAATCCGTTATGATTACATTTCATTGGAAGTCTAAGGATTCCAACGAACAACAAAGGTGACGGTGAATAGTACACAATGATGTCTTACCAAAACAAGGTCATTTTGGTAATTTAAATACGGTTTTATTAAATGCACTTAAACGCTTTGGGGCTGCAAGGGCAGAGAAAGAGATTTTTTGCCTTCTGCCTCACGTAAAGCATTAAATGTTGTACAGGTCATACACCAATAAGGATTGACAAACCCTAAACAGGTGAGACGTTGTAGGATGTTGGTAAACCCAAAACGATCGTTCATATCCCTCAAACGCCAACCCTAAATCAATTGAATAGGATTGGGTTCTTGCCCTAAAATCACCCAGCCATAGTCAATGGAAAATTTTGAAGAGCTTGATATAGACACAAGTGATCTTCAAAGCTTCATTCAATGCTGTAACACTAAGACTCCACTCATTCCAAGACCCGTTGGAAATGTACAAGCCTTTTTGCTAAATCGAAGTTCAAATGATGGAATGAACATGCAACAATTTCTAAAGGAATTAGGTGACGAAACCCACCGTAGAGACTTTGGGACAAACGCTTGGGAATGGGCAGAAAAGTTCATTGTGTTTCATGGTAATTTCTTAATTGACAACAGTAAATCCAAATTTGGACCTCATTTCAGTTAGTTTTGTTCTCAGGGCTGGTGGATGGGGAGACGACAATGCAAGTTACGCCTTTGACAAAAGGGAAAACGTCAATGGAACTGTAACTACTCCCTTGCATTGTCAAAGTCTGTCAACCAAACAGGTTAGGGGACATGAAAATCACAGTGAAGGTTAACATTTCATATTATATACACCATACGTTTTGTTAACCATAAGTGCACAAAATTTTAATGTTTGTGAACCATACAGGATCCTACTGCAACTGTTGAAGCCAATCTTCATCACAAGGTGTTGGAACATCCTAAATTTGGAAGTGACATAGTTGTTGGATCTGTCTTGCTCTTAAAAAATGTACTTGTCTTTGTAAGTAATTCATATTGATAATGTCATATTATTTGGTGGTTACTGAGTTAGTTCTTGCTTTCTCATAGGTCAAAGTTTACAGTCCCAGTCAAAGGTTTTTTTATCTCAACATAACTGTCAATAACATTGTCAGGGTACACCTTTCGAATAATAAACATATTAATGATAAATCATGTCTTACTTAGGCTAAAATTGTTATGCCTGATGTGCAATTAACAATGTTTTTTAGGTATTCAGATTTGGCATTGGCCCTCCTAATGATGAACTACTTAGAGCTTCACATCCTGTAGTTTAGCACGACCAGTTGTAGATATATTGAGCATTTTTACCTCATTATGGGTCTCAATTAGTAGGAAAGATTAGTACATTATTTTTTCACATTCAAATCAACTATATCTTTGTTTATTTTTTTATCCAAATCCAAAGCATTTGGAATTGGTGGAGAACATTGAAAATGTAACAAATGGAAATTGACATCAGTCAACGACCGTGAAGTCCTTGTCTTTGCATTTTGGAAGAAATTTACTTCATTTTAATGTAATTTCCTCGATGTATGTCTGAACCTTGAATTTTTGTAATCATTAATGTTAGCGGATTTTGGAAATTGTATTTGTAAACTCTTAACTTTGGTCATGAATATTGTAAGGCTAAGTTATTAATGAACGTTGTTATTATGTTTAAAGCATAAATAAGCATTTACATGTGTGGCACACCTCAAATGTTTACCTGTGTGGCATTTCATGATACTCAACCACCTTTTGTAATGGCAAAAGTAAGGAATGGAGAGTGTTGACAAGCCATTGCCACCAAAGCAAATACCAAGTGTGTAATAGTATGTAGTTATGTGTGTAATTCCGTATTACTAACCGACCACACATCGAGCGAACCAAATGAGTGCACCAATTAAACCCATAACTGAAATCTTTACCTGTGTGGCATTTCATCATACTAAAATCCCCTTTCGAATGGAAAAAGTAAGGAATGGATAGTCTTGACAAGCCATTGCCACCAAAGCAAATACCAAGTATGTAACAATATGTAGTTATGTGTGAAATTGCACATTACTGACTGACCACAAACCAAATGAGTTCACCCATTAAACCCACAACTGAAATCTTTACCTCTGTGCCATTCCATGATACTCAAATCCCCTTTCCAATGGCAAAAGTAAGGAATGGAGAGTGTTGACAAGCCATTGCCACCAAATCAAATACGAAATGTGTAACATTATGTAGTTATGTGTGTAATTGCACATTACTGACTCACCACACATCAAATGAACCAAATGAGTTCACCCATTAAACCCACAACTGAAATCTTTACCTCTGTTCTATTCCATGATACTCAAATCCTCTTTCCAATGGCAAAAGTAGGTAATGGACCTTCTTGACAAGCCATTGCCACCAAAGCAGATACCAAGTGTGTAACAGTATTACTAACCAACTACACATCGAATGAACCAAATGAGTTCACCTATTAAACCCACAACTGAAATCTTTACCTTTGTGCCATTCCATGATACTCAAATCCCCTTTCCAATGGCAAAAGTAAGGAATGGAGAGTGTTGACAAGCAATTGCCACCAAAGCAAATACCAAGTGTGTAATAGTATGTAGTTATGTGTGTAATTGCACATTACTAACTGACCACACATCAAATGAACCAAATGAGTTCACCCATTAAACCCACAACTGAAATCTTTACCTTTGTGTCATTCCATGATACTCAAATCCCCTTTCCAATGACAAAAGTAAGGAATGGAGAGTGTTGACAAGCCATTGCCACCAAAGCAAATATCAAGCGTGTAACAGTACGTAGTTATGTGTGTAATTGCACATTATTGACTGACCACACATTGAATGAACCAAATGAGTTCACCCATTAAACCTACAACTGAAATCTTTACCTCTGTACGATTCCATGATACTCAAATCCCCTCTCCAATGGCAAAAGTAAGGAATGGAGAGTGTTGACAAGCCATTGCCACCAAAGCAAATACCAAGTGTGTAATAGTATATAGTTATGTGTGTAATTGCACATTACTGACTGACCACATATTGAATTAACCAATTCTGTCACCCATTAAACCCACAACCGAAATGTTTACATGTCTTTCATTTGTTCATCCCTAAACCCCCTATCACTGTCATAAGTAAGGATTGGAGAGTCTTGAGAAGCCATTACCACCACATCAAACACAAACTGTGTTATAGTATGTAATTAGGTGTGTAATTTCACATTTCTTACTAACCGTACATCTAATAAACCAATTAAGTACACCTCTGCCTTGCGCAAGTGAAATATTGACATGTTTTACAAGGTGGGAGTGAACACACACACAACAAAATCTCTAACATAATAACAAGGATGACACAAAATTCGGGCTGACGTAAGTTCATCAATGTAAGCAACTTCAGAACGATATATTAACACCTCTTTCAAACTTTACATCCAAAATATTCATTCAACAAAAACTATGAAAACAAACTTCTAAAAAATAATAATGCGCACATAAATAAGCTATATTTTCATTCAAATGTATCCAAAATATACAAAATAATAACGTTGTATTTGTTACACAACCCTCTTTTAGTGGTTTCACTGACATCTTCTTTTCCTATAATATATAATCCAGGGCGATTTATAAAGAAAACTTTCTTCTCACGCTCGGGGGTTGGCCTTTATGCGCTTGTACATGTTGCTCAGTTCACCTTGTTCACATTGATGTTCCACACCACCTTCTTCAGAAACTGCTGCTGCAACTTCAACACCAGATTCAAATACTGGTTCACCTTCAAATACAACTTCTTCAAACCCTGCTTCACCAGCTTCAACTAGACCTACTTCAACACTTTGACATTTGTTTGAAAATTTGGCTTCTTGTTCGGCAAAACTCAGTTTCAGATCCCTCATTTCAGCTTCCAATCTATCTATCAATGATACTTGATGTTGAGATAAATGTTTCAATTCCAAAATTTCATTTAAGATCTGTGTATGTTTTTCTTCAATCTTCTTTTTATCGTGAAGTTGAACCATCTCAAGTTTGAAGGATTCTTTCACAACCTCGTCATGACACTCTTCTTTTGACAATGATAAGTTACAAATTACCTGCAAAACAATTTAAACAAAACAACAATATTAATGACAAAACAAATGGGTCATAACTAATTCTAACCCAATTAACACAACTAAACTCACAATGTTAATGTTCATGGCTGATTCAACCTCGTTGTCACCAACCTTGACATCCTTCAAATGAAGGATTCTAGGAAATTCGATTCTAGTTTTTCCTTTCGGAAAATCACATGTTGAAAAGCCCATAACTACAATAAAATTAGAAATCACAAATTAAACTTCAGCACATAAACAATTTGTAAATGAACATCATAAAGCACTTAAATTTACCTACAACATGAAAACACATCCAGCCACACGAACAATCGAAGCCTGCTCGTTCTAAATAGACCAAGAAGCTCTACACAAGCTTTTCACCAAATATGTATAAACAACTGTCCCTTAATTAAAACTAGAAAGCTCAACTAAATTATCTACATGCTGAAACTGACCTGGATACACATTTCCCATTCTATTGGAAAACAAGAATTCAAATAAACCTAACAAAATATATAACTTACAAAAATCCTCAGGCCTACCATCAGCCTCACATCTAACAAGTTGATCATAAACCATGCTAACTTTAACTACTCCACCACCGAATAAACTCCTACACTCACTAAAATCATTTTCACATTCTAAATCTACATCTAACCCACAAACTCTAAGACCTAATGCTACACAAACATCTAACAAAGTAAATGACACAAACACACACCCAATCATAAATCTACCTCCTTTCTCTACCCATCTTCTACACAGTTCTCTCAACAGAATCGTACTAATTCTAACTTCATCAGACAATACAGTAAACCAACCGAAGGGTGTACCTTCAATGCAATGCCTCTGTTCTAATGTTAACAACTTATTTACAGCGCCCAGATATTTGGGGTAACAGAAATGACGCACGCATAGCTCACGTCCCTATGAAGAACTCTCCACACTTGACATTGTTTTTTTCCTGCAAATCTATCCTACACTGTAAGTACTGTATTTCTTTTCTCAAATGAACGATGAAAATCAAAAATCATTCCCATACACCGACATTGATTCCCAATACCACAACAATACCACCAAAGTAGTGAAAAACCAACAAATCAAATGCGTAAAAGAACAAAAAAACCTACGTCGTTGTTGTCGTACTCCTTCACTTCGCCCTCTTTGCTCAACCAATCGCCCTTGATCGGTCTCCTTCCCCAAAAACCCTTATACCCAAAACCCTAAACACTGACTTCAGTCCCCCTTTATCGTCGTCGTCCACTGTCCTCAATGCTCTTCCCCCTTTCCTATTCGCTCAAACCTATGCTCACACGCACGCTCTGCAACTCCCAGCGAAACAGAGAAAATGTTTTTGAAACCTTCAAAATGTATTCGAAAATACAACAATGTCGCTAAGCCACTCTATCAACCAAATACCAACTATGCTCTCAGCCACGTTGGATAAGTTACCACGTTTACGGGTGGCAAAAGTGTGAATGCCACAGAAGATTGGCAAAAAAACTTTTTCCTTTTTTTTTTTTTCTACTCACCTATTCTTACAAGTTGAGAGAGAAGATTTTATTCTCCATCACTCTGTTATTAATTTATTAATTAATTATTGAATTATTAATTAGTTGTTTTAACGTATATCCCATCATACAATAAATAAAAGTTTCTATCCTTCTTCTTCTATTTTCTTTTAGAAAGTATTTATTTCACTTTAATTAATTTTTTTTCATAACCTATATAAGATATTTCATTTCCTTTACTTTACATTAAACCATTATATCCTTAATAATTCACTAGTAGAAAAAGGAATTTCACGTCAGTTAATTAAAACTTATAATGTCCCACACTTCTATGGAGTCCTTTACACCCCACCTTTACTTCACATAAGTTATAAGTCAGTAGTATTACATTCTTTTTCTCATCCATTAATATTTTGTCTATCCCCTCATTTATCGTATATTAAAAAGTTTCTCTCTTAGTCAATTTATCACTTGATTCGTTTTGGCTCATAATCTTCATATTTGTGTTTAAGATTCACGGTATTTAAAATTTAAAGCTTGTGAATTCTTTTCAATTCAGAGAATGATTCCGTTGAGTACATTGATCAATTCTCATCCATTTTTTCTTTTCAGGTATAGTTTATTTTAAATATTTTTATTTTCAAAGTATGACGCTTAATTTGTGCCTGTATTATTTGCACTCTGATATATATATATATATATATATATATATATATATATATATTCGCAAATCATA
>Ga0209489_109040_pt1 | contig 12876 bp, 13 predicted proteins | sample SiratrowhiteBW_FD_187527 | JGI IMG/M metagenome (GOLD analysis project Ga0209489, IMG submission 187527) | Root nodule microbial communities of legume samples collected from California, USA - Siratro white BW (SPAdes) (version 2) | ecosystem: Host-associated > Plants > Roots > Nodule | place... | reverse complement strand
AACAACTACAAATAGATGGAAAAAGGAATTTGTGTGGGGGAATTGATTGGTGAATTTTCTCTCTCTTCTAACAGAATTCTGTTTTGCCTCTATCTTATTCTTCTTCCACTGACTGCTGAATTCTTCTGGTTCAGGAAAAGGATGAGCGACTATGCAATAGAGCCGTAAAGCCTATTCAAATTGTGATGATGCTAGTGTTAAGTTGAATTCCATGAAACAGAGTTTAGTATAATAAATTCTGTACAACTTGAATGCAATTTAACAGAAATTAAAGACCTCAATTCTCTTCCAATGATTTTATTTGTTTACTGTTATATTACTGCTGGTGTATCCCTTCCATTTGGTGCCTTCATTGAGCAATGTCTATAGCTGAAAATACCAGAATGAAGGGATTAGAGGCTGACATCAAAAAATTATTTCAACTTCTTGAGGAATCCAAAGAAGAGCAGCGAGCCGAACGTGCTCGTGTGACAGAATCAGCGAAACTCAAGATTGATGTAATTCAAAACTTCATTGCGCAATTGCTGGAAAACAAACAACATGGCTCGACCTCCAACACCGCTTATAAACATCATCACCGTCCTCCTCAACCGTTTAGAAGGGTACAATTTGATCTTTCCAAATTTGATGGGCAAGATGCATTGAACTGGATATTTACATTGGATCAATATTTTGATTTCTATCGCATTCCAGAGGAGGAACAAATGAGCATTGCAGCGATACACATGATAGGGATGGCCATTCCGTGGTTTCAAATGTCCCAAAGAACGACCCAATTTCATTCATGGAATCAATTAAAACGGGTGGTCGAGCTCGAATTTGGCTCATCTCTATTCGAATCTACAAGGGAGTTACTATTCAAACTATCTCAAAATGGGTCTGTAGCGGAGTATTACACAAAATTTGTTACTCTCGCAAATTGGACTAACATTGACCCACCTGATGCATTGAAGGATTGTTTAATCAGTGGCTCAGTGAGGACATTAGAAGGGAAGTTAAGGCGCAATGTCCTCCTTCTGTGATGCACGCTATCAGTTGGACCCGATTTTATGAGGATAAAGGTAGCTCGAGCAAGATGATCACCCTAGGGCCTCAAACATATCGCCCACCACATCACCCACAAATTAATTCCTCCTCCTCTCGCTTACCACCACGCACCACGTTATCGACTTTATTACCTACACCCACTCAACGCCTTGTTGCGCCTACAACTCGCCCTCCCATCAAGCGATTGACAATGGCAGAACAACAGATGAGAAGAGAAAATGGTTTGTGTTTTTGGTGCGAGGAGAAATTTACGCCACAACATAAGTGTTCCAACAAGCAATTTATGTTATATCAGATAGAGAAGGACGACTCAAAACAAGGTGACCTCCTTGTATCGGAACAGATTGAAGATGAGGAATTACACCAATTGGAGTCCTAGGTACGCCAACACCACCTATCATCCAATGCCCTCCGTGGATCTTCTGGTCTTGCAACGATTCGGGTCAAAGCCAAGATAAATGGCTTAGAATTTTCAACGTTAATTGATGGAGGAAGTTCTGATAGTTTCATTCAACCGCATATTGCTAAATTCTTAAATCTGACAGTGCATCCTGCTCCCGCTTTTCGTGTTATGGTTGGTAAGTTCGAAACAATTGAAATAAAGGGTTACATTCCTTCCTTAGACATGTCAATACAAGGCCACAACATGCACATTCCAGATGTTTATTTGCTTCACGTGGTAGGTGGTGATCTCATCCTGGGCACATCGTGGCTTAAGACTCTTAAAGCTCATATTGTAGATTATGACACCTCCTTCATTCATTTCCTGCATGAAGGGAAATTTATCACACTACTTGGTGATAAATCTAACCTACCGCAGCCCGCTCAATTTCATCACATTAAAAGATTTCTCCATCTAGATGCTATTGATGCAGCATTTACAGTTGAAATGAATCCCAAACAAGACCCAATTCCACAAAATTTTACCTTACCTGCAAACTTACATCTTGAGCTAGCTCTGTTGTTACAGCAGTATGTACCAGCCTTCGCTATCCTTTGGGTTTACCACTAACAAGGGACCATGATCATGCTATTCCTTTGATTGAAGGTGCGGTAGCCATAAAAATACGACCATATCGATATCCACATCACCACAAAGCTCAGATTGAACTCATGGTTAAGCAAATGCTGGAAGAGGGGATTATCCAACCAAGCAACAACCCCTTCTCTTCACATATACTTCTAGTGAAAAAGAAGGATGGTACTTGGAGATTCTGCACAGATTATAGATCTCTAAATAAAATCACTATCAAAGACAATTTTCCATTCCGACAGTTGATGATGGAGCTAGGGTGTTTTCAAAATTGCATCTACGATCTGGCTATCATCAGATCCTTGTGTGCTCAGAAGATAGGCACAAAACAACGTTCAGAACACATGAAGGCCATTATGAATGGCTTGTAATGCCCTTTGACCTCACCAATGCCCCTGCTACATTTCAAGCTCTTATGAATGTTGTCTTCAAACCATATCTACGTAAATTCGTGCTCGTTTTTTTTATGATATATTGGTTTATAGTCCTTCTTGGTACACTCACGTGCAACACTTGGAAAAAGTGCTACAAATACTTATTAAGGAGACACTTTATGCGAAGATGTCAAAGTGTTCTTTTGGCACGTCAGAAATTGACTACATGGGCCACACAATTTCGGGAGAAGGTGTTAACATGGATAAAGTAAAGGTGTATACTATACAGGAATGGCCGCCCCCACAAAATCTCAAGCAATTAAGAGGGTTTTTAGGCTTCACGGGATACTACAGACGCTTCATCAAAAATTATGCTACCATACAACCCCTCTTACCAATTTACTCAAAAAAGATGCTTTCCAATGGACTCAGTTCGCAAATGAAGCCTTTCACAAATTAAAAGTTGCATTGGCTTCTCAACCTGTTCTTGCTTTGCCTAATTTTGCTCTACCTTTTGAATTAGAAGCAGATGCATCTAGCACGGGAATTGGGGCGGTCCTGAAGCAAGATAAGCATCCAATTGCTTACTTTTCAAAGAAATTGTCTCCATCAATGCAAAATCAGTCCGCCTATACTTGTGAATTTTTTGGTATCACAGAGGCTGGTGCTAAATTCCGACACTACCTTTTAGGCAAGAAATTCATAATTAGAACAAATCAACAAAGCCTAAATTCCTTGATGAACCAAAATCAGCACACTTCCGATCAACATAAATGGTTGCACAAGTTATTGTGATATGATTTTGAGATTCAGTATAAGCCTGGTGGAGAAAATATACTTGCTAATGCACTTTCTCGAAGTTTTTTGGCAGGTTGGTCTACTCCTACATTGGATTGGTTGGCAAAATTGCAATCAGAAATCCAAAATGATTAGCAGCTGAAAATTATCCTTCAACAGTGCCAGTAAAATACAAACAACACCAGTCAGTTTCACTGCAAGAATGACATATTGTTATGGAAAAATAGGGTAGTCATTCCAACTACCAACCCCTTCATTCAATTAATTTTACATGAGTATCATGACAACATTATGGGAGGCCATGCAGGTATAGCTAAAACTACTGAGCGAATTTGTTCAAATTTCTACTGGCCTAACATGCAGAAGCAGATCAAACAGTATGTTCAATCATGCCTTGTGTGTCAGCAAGCAAAGGTTGAGACAAAACTTCCTGCTGGTCTTCTCCATCCATTGCCAATTCCTTCTCAGGTTTGGGAAACAATTTGTATGGATTTCATTACTACACTACCTTCGTCTCATGATATTCTGTCATCATGGTTATCATAGATAAACTATTCAAATTTGCTCATTTTATACCTTTGAAAGAAAATTTTACGAGCAAAACTGTGGCAGAAGCATTTGTGCAGTAGATAGTTAAGCTACATGGCTTTCCCAAGATTATTGTGTCAGATAGAGACAAGGTATTTATCAGCAAGTTTTGGCAGCAACTTTTCACTACACAAGGCCCAAAATTAGCTATGAGCTTAGCCTATCATCCTCAAACAGATGGACAAAGTGAGGTACTCAACAAAACACTAGAAATGTATTTATGTTGCTTATGCTATGACAATCCTAAGATCTGGGTCTCTATGCTCCCTTGGGCTCAATATTGGTACAACACTTCTTATCATAGTGCCATCAAGATGACTCCCTATAAGGCCTTATATGGCCGCGATCCTCCCTCTTTGGTAAGATATGAAGCCTCTCCTCAAGATGAATCTTCCTTACAAGAAATGTTAGTTACATGCGACAGGTGGTTACAAGAGCTGAAAAGAAACTTGTACAAGTCTCAAGAGTATATGAAACACTATGCTGATAGACATCGCTGAGATTTGGACTTTAAAGAAGGAGAATTTGTATTGGTGAAGCTTCAACCCTATAAACAATACTCTATTGCTTTAAGAAAAAACCAGAAGCTTGGCCTGCATTATTTTGGACCATTTCGCATCAACAAAAAAATCAGTGCAGTAGCCTATCGTCTCGACTTACCTATGACAGCTAGAATACACAATGTTTTTCACATTTCAGTGCTCAAGAAATTTCAAGGGGATCCAACACATCCTTATTTGCCACTTTTGTTACAAACCACAGCAGCTGGCCCTTTACTACATCCTTTCAAAATGGTAGACAACAAAATGATTTTGTAGAATGGTAAGGAGCTGTCACAAATTCAGGTTCAATGGGGTCAAGATCCAACATCTGAGACATTATGGGAGTTGCTACATGACTTCCAAAAGGCTTTTCCCCACTTCAACCTTGAGGACAAGGTTTCTCTTAAAGGGGAAGGTAATGTAAGAAGAATACAGCTGACAGCTGAGGTGGAGAATGACAAAGGCTCAAGAAGAAGCAATCGTGCAAAGGAAACAACTACAAATAGATGAAAAAAAAATTTGTGTGGGGCAATTGACTAGTGAATTTTCTCTCTCTTCTAACAGAATTTTATTTTGCCTCTATCTCATTCTTCTTCCACTGACTACTTAATTCTTCTAGTTCAGGAAAAGGATGAACGACCATGCAATAGAGCCGTGAAACCTATTCAAATTGTGATAATGCTGGTGTTAATTTGAATTCCATGAAACAAAATTTAGTATAATAAATTATGTACAATTTGAATGCAATTTGACAATTTATTTTAGAAATTAAAGACCTAAGTACTCTCTCACTGATTTTATTTATTTATCCCTTCCAATCTTCAACACTCGATACATTTTTGAAACATGGAAATATCAAGACTATTTCCTCTGAATTGGTGAATAAGAGTGAAGGCTCTATATATTATTCTATGTGTCAAACGGTTTCTCTCCTCTAGCTGAATCACGCGCCACAGTACGCTACAGTGCTACACAAATTTTAATGACTTTAATTAAATCAATTATAAGAACTATATAAGTAATTATATAATAATGATAATAAACACGAATATCATAAAATAAATATTCTGTTAATAATGTGTAGAATTAATTTTTGTTTGTTTAAAAAATAATTAAAGTTAAAAGTTAAGAGTATAATATTACTTTTAATTAAAATTAGTTAATAATATAGTATTTCACTTTTAAATATTGTTTTTTTTTTACTTTAAAATAACTTAAAGAAAGATAGAAGAAAAGTAGGCGACTACAATTCTTTTCTTTATTCAACATATTTGGATTTAACATGTATGAGTTTAAATGAAAAACTAATAAACAGGCATCTTAAAAATCCAAAAATAAATAAATACTCCTTAAAAAGATATAGCCTTTAGACCAGACTCCATAAAAAACATATGGGTACGAGAATTTGTTAAACTAAAATGTGTGAATATAATATTTATAGATGATAAGATAAGTTAATTAATTTTGATGATAATAAATTCAATACTATATTAAAGAATAAATTTAAGTTTGTACTTACGTTCGTCCATATATTAAAATTTTACTATATATATATATACATATTATTGTAATTTTTATAAAATATTGTTCTTTATAACTTTTTATGTAGATAATAGGAATTTATTCATTTCATTTATAAACATGATATATGAAGTAATCTAGTTTAAATTGTGCGACTAGTCATAATTTGAAGAAGAAACTAGAAAACATAATACGGTATGTAAAATTTAAAAATTTCTTGGTAAATGTGAAGAAACATTCTAAAAGTTTTGAGAATGGTTTAAAACATGAATGAAATAGTTGGACACATTTGGTTACATAAGTATATGGGTGGTTATGTAAGATAATGAACCTAACTACTTTATTAATAACTTAGAAATAATGTTTCTTGTATCATAAAATTTGGTCATGTCTTGGTCCATTGATATTTTTTTTTCTTTTAATTCTTTTTTAGATGTTTTTTAAAGTTTGTCTCTACCTAGAATCATCTTCCATATACTCTTCACACTTGAATATCAAATATAATCATCAAGGATATAATTGTAACTAGGATGTCACGCATCACGCATCAGATATGGATCTTAACCAATTTCAGCATAATAATGGATCACATAAGATCTAAAAAGTAAAATTAACCCTTGAAGAGATAATCATTTTTCAGAACCACAAGAAATAAATTTTACTCAATTCGCCCAAAAGAAAAAGATAAGTGTAACAATTTATCAAAGTTAATTTGAATTACATGGTGTTATTTTACTCTCAGAGAAACAACGCACAAGAAAGCTCAAACCAAATAATCTACTATTTCTAGGTTAATGTTTATTAGGATGCAGAATAATGTTTCAATGGGATTTGGCTGAGAATGGTCACATTTTGTGTGTTAATGTTTGTTATGTTAAAATAAACCTCTCATGGTTTTGATACCAAGATTTCGTGGTTATTATATATTATATATGGTAAAAAAAAAAAAAAAAACACTACCTAAAGAGATTTTGTTTATTTAGGTTGAATAAAGTTTATCTAATAATTTATTGTAAATTATAAAATTTAGTATTCCCTCTCAATTGGAGATAGATGTGCATTTTGTATTTTGCAATTAACAAATTAAAGTGTCAGCGGCACATGAAAATATTTTTTATACATGAAATTATCTTAAATTGCAAAAAAGAAAGGTTATTAATAAAAGGCAAGACACAATATTTTTCAATTTTTTTCTTTTATATTTATTTTATTGCGAATCAGAAGATGTTATTAATTGTAACAAACTCTCCTACAACTAAGATACTACAGTTATAATTCTAACAGAAGGACAAATAATAGATAACCAATTTTATCTATTATTATGTGTAACTATTAACTAACACTGTACAATGGATAATTATGTACAATTATTTATGTAAATTTTTATTTACTTAATGGTTGCAAAACTACGCAATCAATTATACATAAATTATAATCAAATAAGTAGGTTAAAATCCATCCTATTAGCATTATTTTTAAGGATATTATCCATCACATTCCTACTACAATCACTTGTATTTTTGTTTTCCTAAGAATAACAATGTAAACACATTAGATACGTTTTTATTTATATTTAATCTTTTTATTTTTCAAAGTTATGATATTTCGCTAATAACTCAATATATGATTATAATCTATATTTTATTTTTCCAAATCAATCAGAATCACTTATAAACTTTCTAGTTCTCCCTTCTCTTAATTCAAGTGATTTTCTTTTCTATTTTATTTGTTTTCACCCGTATATTTTATCTAAACAATATGCGATCAAATTATATATGAACATATGGTTGATATATTGTAAATATTTTATTAATAATACTTATGATATAATCAATTATATACTTTTGTAAATTATGCATGGTTTATAATTAATTACATGGAGCCAGACCCATCAAATTACCATTCTTGTAAAGGATATAATTGATTGTTATATATATTTTGATTTTCGAGAATGAAAATATTAAAACACTATACTTTGCTAATCACTTAAAATATATGATTATAAATTATATGCTATTATTTCAACTCAATTACGATTACTTAAAATTTTTCATTATTTTCTTGTCTTTTTATAGTATCTTTTCTTTAAATTCAAATTATTTTATTTTATATTTTTGAATATCTTGTTTGTTATCCGTTGAAAAAAAAAATGAAAACAGTTATAGAAAATAAAAAAATAAAAAAAGCACACACATTTTAAAATAAAAAAAATTAAATGTAAAAAATAATCATCGTTAACCCATCAAATTATTCGTATAAACACAATGTTAAGTTAATCGGAGACATGGAATTCATTTGTTAAAAAAAGCAAAGATATTAAATCATTTGTATTATTTTAAATAGTAAATTAAAATTTTGTTCATTATTTAACATGGGTTGTACTCCTAACAGGATACTACATTATGATTGAGAAAAACTAAAATTATTGTTAGTTTAACGAGGTTATAAAGTTTTTGAAGTGGATATCTCTGTTATTTTATTATATATTTTCCTATTAAATACAATAGAAATCATTGAAAAAATTACATGTTAAACATGTTTAAATTTTTGTTTAATTATGTTTCATAATATTTTAATAATTATATTTAATATATTTATTCTTGATTTAGGTACATATAAAAAAAATTGAGTATGAAAAATAGAAAATAAATAAATATATAGATCCCAATAGGTTATAAGGACAAATTTCCCCCTATTGAGTAAGTCTTACAAAGTTTAGCTAAACTTAAATTTGAAGTTTTTAAAAGTCTATCTTAAGTTTATTGGACCTATTATGGTTCTACTATTTCTGAATTCTCATACTTGATGTCTTGGACATAAAAAAAAAAAATGTGTTCGAGATCTTAAGTGTATTGAAAATTGTAAAAATAATAATTAAGTTTTTTTTTATAATATGAAATATATATTATGTTTAATTTACCAATTTGTTCTGTTTGTCTAACAAATTTAAGGCTAATTAAAAAATCGTAAACGCTAAGTTCTGCATTGATCATGACTGTTATCTATAATACTTTCTCTCCTGTAACGTCTACCATTGTTAATTTATTAATCCTATGTTTAACTAATCGTATCAGTAACTTACTTACTGAATCAAGAAATTGGTCCAAACTTAGTGTATCCAATATTAGAAAATAACAAAATTGATACATGGATGTGTAAATCCTTTAACAAAATTGGTTCATTGGAAGACATAAAAATGTCACAAGTGTCAAAGTGTGTGCAAATAATAATAATATTCTCATAGAGATCTTATGATACTACACACTTTATAGGACATATTATATTCTGCCTCTTTGACAGTACAACGAGTAAGAATCCATCACTGATCAGATGCCACTGTTATGATAGCAATTACATTAGAACACAACATGAGGCCACTTCCACATTGTGATTTTGCTTTCCCCTAATTCAATCCACATGAGTTTAACTCATACATGCATATTTCCATGCAGATATCTAACAAGACTTTACCTTAATTATCATCACATCATATTAGGATACCTTGATAAAATGGTCAAATCTTATCAGATACTGTACAAAAATACTTTAGATTAATATATATAAACTAACATGAAGACCCTCTTGAGTTATTGTCCTAGCTCAAGGGCACAATCATTATGAGACCCCCAATTGTGTTTCTCTTCCTCCTCTTGCTGCTTCAAAGTCTCATAGAGAGGAGCATTTCTTGTCTCAGGTAGCCAAAGGCTCAAAACTCCACTAGAAAGTGCAAAGCCTCCAAACACAAGGAAAGAAAGAGATGGACTCAAACGGCCCAACACAACCAGCAAAGGGGCCACAGAAGCCCCCAACATTATGGCCTGCCGCAACATTGACACAGCAAAGTTCCTAACATTGGTAGGAAAAAGTTCCACACAATATATGTACAAAATGTCAAATGTTGTTGAAGCCCCCATGAATCCAATTGCTTCAATGATCAACTGGCCCCAACTACCTCCATTATTGCTATGAACTTTTGATGTTCTTCCTTTGTGTGAAAAAAATGTGCATAAGATAGAGGACACTGCAGCTATGTAAGAGGACACAGATAACAACAAACGTCTATGGGTAAACCCCAGGAGAAAGGTACCAATCACCACAGCAGGAATCTCCATTACTGCATTGAGTGCTACTGAGACATAAAGGTTGAAGTTCAAGTTTTCTACGTTGAGTTGAACTCCATAGTAAACAAAGCCTACTCCAAAGCCAGCTAACATAACAGTGACCATTCTTATGGCTGCCCATTTTGTGGTCCAAAGGTTCTCTTTATTGTTTGGACTTGTTTCACCACCTTCACTACATGGTGCGACATTTGAAGAACCACTAGGGTTGGTTAAAGAGAGGTTGCTGGGGAGTTTTTGCTTCCCATTGAGCCTTGCAAACCTGTCCAAAACCTGAAGGGCCTCTTTGGTTCTCCCTCTTATGAGGAGCCAACGCCACAAGGGGGAGTGTGAGGAAGCCTATGGTGAAGAAAAAGAAACCGTATTGGCCTACTTGGCCACGCCACTTGCGGCCTACTGATTCTGTGGTGAGCACAAGACAGCATATGCCAATTCCTGACCTTGCAAAGCCATTGGTAAAGCGGAAGAAGGCATAGGTCCAAATGTTTGGAGAGAGAGAGGTGGCAAAGGCTGTGATGGAGGTTAAGATGCAGGAAAGTTGCACTGTTCTTTTTCTTCCTAATCATGATCAGATAGGTGGCCATAGACACCAGACCCTGCAACAAGTGCATGCAGATTATTATTGTTATTGGTGTTACGATTAGCAAATTTAGTTAGAGTTTAAAATATGTGACAGTATAAAAAAATTATACCTTCAATCATTCACAGATTATATAGTCATTAGATGTCAGCAAACTTAGCAGTATGTTCTGTGATGATTAGTAGTGTAAAACTTTTTATGATATCTATGCCTAGAATATTTCCTTGTTATAGTTTTGTAATTTTCTCCCTAGAATGTGATATATGGTTATAGAGACTTGGTTTCACGTTGCTTTTTCACTGGACAAAAGGTTAAATCATGGGAGAGAGAAAAATGTTACATAGGTAAGTAACTAGAGCAATAGCCTTTGTATAGGACATGGCCTGAAGTGAGAAAAATGAACTGAATTATTCTTGAGGGAATGGTTCAGTTAAGTCTCTTACTAACAATAATAAAATAGAGAAAAGAATATAAAAATAGAAAAGAAATAATTTATTTAGGTGACTGAAAAAAGTTTTAAAAAGTAAATAAATAACATGAAAAATTAAATCTTTTAATTTATTCATATTTACTAATAGAATAAGTTTAATTACAAAAATTATTGTTTATAAGATTGATAGTTTGAAGTCTGAGATTTAGACACAAATATTTTATATTTTTAATAATTTATTTTGTATATTTTTCTTTACCCTTTTTACTTTTGTTTTATGAGAATCCAAAGTATCTCCTCAATGCATGTACCCAGAGATTTTTCTTAATAAATCTTAGATAAATAATTCAAATATAGATACATGTTTATTAATTTTTTTTCTTACCGAACAATTAATATATGTCTATAAGGTTTTTTTTTTTCTTATTCTGATTTTGAACAATTTGAAAACACATATTTCTATAATTGATTGGCGACTAACACATTTATTTGGATTTTACATATTTTTAGAATATAACATTTTCCTAATAGATTGTTGTTAACGAAGATACTATTTTTATTATATATTAATCAAGAAATTCCTTTTTTCAGTGAAATTGATGATTGTCATTGATAATATTAGGCCTTTTAAATGCTTAACTTATTTTCTTTTTAAATACACTTGCGTTTGAATATTTTAATTGTTAATGTAATTATATACCTTTTAGGAATATATGAATATCTCATGTAGAATTTAATGAATATATGAATCGTACTTATATTATTGTGGTTGATTCTCTAGAATTTATGTCTAACCTCATTCCTGCTTGCACCTTTACTATGTTATGGTATGCATGGAATATTTCAATACTATAAAAAACTTTAAGTATTCCAAACTTTATATATATGTATTATATTATATTAGAATCACTGTAAATTTATAATTTTTAAAATATACTAAAATATAAAGTATTTGATCATTGTATTTTAATTCTAACAAAATTTAATATGTGTATGTCGAAGACACAATTCTTCTAGAACACTTCTGCAGTTCTGCAAGATTAAGAATAGCCAAAAAGTTAAATCACACAATTCATCTTTGCGTAGTATTCGAACAGATTAAGAATAGCCAAAAAGCTAAATCACACCATTCATCTTACTATTGCGTAGTATTCGAACAGATTAAGAATAGCCAAAAAGCTTCACACAATTCATCTTACTATTGCTTAGTATTCGAACAGAACGTAGAGGATGTTAATGACATTTTTGATATTAAGATATAAAACTGCACTGTAGGCCTCTCAGCTTCTGCGTTTTAGCTCTCTGTAAACAGCATATGCTTCTATCATTATTGGACTATTCGCCAATATTTCTGCCCTTTTTTGCCCATAAGGATGAGATGAAAGATAATCATCAAGGATGGGATGTCTTTTAATTTCCCCTAATTTCTTGTACAGTTTAGGTGCCTCGTAGGGATCATATGCCGCTAATGCCATTAGCATGGCTCCAATCTCATCAGCTTCTGTTTCCAACCTATCAACAAATTGAATTATTTTAGAAAATTTATAATTAAATATTATATTTAATAATTAAGAGATCAAGAAGATATAGTCAACAAATACTCCCTTCTTGCAGGTAACAACATCAAAAACACAATGATTAACACCGTCATAATAATTGTGCGAACAGTGCCACCCATAGGAACATTTAGCAGTGCTATAAGACAATAGCATATTATCTGTGTAATCATCTCATTCCGTGTCTTCCAACCACATGTGCTACCTAAAATCAGAAAACCCACATATATATATATATATATATATATATATATATATATATATATATCATTTTTTTTTATAAAATACA
>Ga0209489_109039_pt1 | contig 12878 bp, 7 predicted proteins | sample SiratrowhiteBW_FD_187527 | JGI IMG/M metagenome (GOLD analysis project Ga0209489, IMG submission 187527) | Root nodule microbial communities of legume samples collected from California, USA - Siratro white BW (SPAdes) (version 2) | ecosystem: Host-associated > Plants > Roots > Nodule | place: USA... | reverse complement strand
AGTGGGTTGCTGCAGGGTGCAGTGTTTGTAAAACTTGATCTGCGGATCATTTTTTAGTGAAATCCTTACAGGGTGTAAGGGACTGGACGTAGCCCAGGTTTGAGGGTGAACCAGGATAAAAATTGTGTCTTCTTGAATCTTCTTTCCCTCTCTTGTTTACTGATTCAATAAACTGTTTGATGCATTGCTTTACTGATTTCCAGAATTCATAAATTGACTGATTCAGATTAATGTTTAATCTTCTTCAATAATAAAACTCTCACGGCTATAGATTAAATCATACTTTAATAGACAGTTCTTGAATTAAAAAGAATTTATTCAAGATTTGCATTCATCAACTAAAACTGTAACTGGACTGTGTTTACTCAGTCTATTCAGTGATCTTAATAATTACTGTCTTGACTGTTTGGAATCTGTCTATTCTGAATTTAATCTCAGTTTAATATTTGTTTCTTGTTCAAGAAGTTTTTTTTTGGAAAGACTTTGATTTACTGAAACTGGTTCTGAATAGCAGTTGACCAGTTTACTGGGTTTCTTAATTCTTACTAATTCAGTGTGATTAACTGAACTGCTTCCGCTTTTACTATAATCAATTCTGTATAAAGAAATCAAATACTGATATATTTGTTTGGAGTATTGAATTGTATTATTACTAAACTGGGTTCTGAATTGACTCTTGATTTTGCTTACTGTTTCATGCAACTGTTCTGATTCAGTTAATTCAAATAAAGATCCAGTCTGTGAAACAGAATTGCATTTTACTGAAAAATATCAAATTATTTCAAAAAGTTTTGAAATCCAATTCACCCCCCTCTTGTATTTCAGCCAAAACAGTTTCCAACAACCTCCATTTTCACTTAGTAATTAAGACATAGTTAAACTTTCCTATATCCTTGATACCCAACTCTCCTTCTTCCTCCGGTCTACATATCTTGTCTTAACCCATTTGACCCCAGCTATTTTTCTACCCTCATGTCCCCAACCTTACAGAAATCATTTCTGAATTTTTTTGATTTGTTTACCTACAGAAGTCGATGCTTTATAAGAAAGATAGATCAAACAAAGGTAATACTTTATAGAATCCTTTTGTTGAAATATATTTATAAGAAAAATAAAAGATTTTAAGAACAAATAACTTTAAGAACACAAATCCAATCTTCTTTCGGTGTCACTGAGTTGGTTATTGAATATTGAGTATTGGGTTGTTGAAACCCAAGAACCCAACCAAACCAATATATTATTACTTGTGATTTATTATTTATGTTTTATAAAAAAAATAAAGATTCAGAAAAAAAATCACATACAGTAAACATAATGTTTTTTTCTTTTTCATCTTAGTTTTTTCTAAATTGTTAAGAGTACAAGCAGACTCTAAAATAATTAAATAAACACTCTAATAAATAATGTTAAATGAAAAAAGCAAAATACAACATTTATTCTAATTTACCAACAACTTCTGGGACTCTGTCCAATTCTCATGAACTCATGAAGACTTTTACTAATTAAAATCTTTTATTATACCAATTATTTCCAATTCCAATAAATACACAAATGGCTCATTCTTTTAATTTCTCTTGAGACTAAGAATTTAAAGTATTATTTCTTGTCATTTATATGAAGTAAACCTTTGTGAGCTTTCATTGTTCTCTCTTTTGATAGTGTTTCTTTCAATCTTGAGTGGTCTTGATCTCAGGGAGAAATTAAGACTGGTATAACCTAGAGAGGTTTGTGTACTCGGATAACCTGGAAAGGTTTGTGTACTCGTTGTAACTATTTACTGAATAGTAAAATCTCTTTAACAGTTTGTTCAAGGGAGAATTGGACGTAGCCCAAGAGATTAGGGTGAACCAGTATAAAATTGCTTCATTTGTACTTACATATTCTTGCATTGGATGATCTTACTTAGTAGTTTTTTTTATACCAAATTGAGTTCAGGCTCCATTCAACCCTCCTCAAGCCAGCTATTCTTACAAACCTATTAAGCATACTTTGCATGTTTTTTTTTTGGTTCCATACTCAATCGTTCATATGATGTTTGGTGGGTAAGAAAACTTATTTATTTTTACCTCTGAAACATTCATTTGTTAACGTTAAAGTGTCTCACATCTCTTTCATGCCTTTGATATCGTGCATCATTTAGTACTTCTCTTCTGATAAGTGCATACATCAAAAAGTTTCTTATTTTTTTTAGTTTAGCAAGTATTGTTGCTTCTAATCGTTTTTCCTTAAAACTTCGATAATAGGCTCGTTGTCCTTGTCTATTTGATGTAATTTCCGTTGTGAAACACATTCATCATATTATATGATATGATTTAAATAATGTAATCATGTGTTGATTCTAGTAGTCAAATCTTTTGCCTTTAAAGAGGTATGTTGATAGATGTCCTTCAATTTCCATGGCAACAATGATTGCTTCCTCTTGTTCTACAAAGAACTAATCCTAAAAAGTTAAGTTTGATGCTATTTGAAATAAATTTTAGCTCTAGAAAGGACGTTTGAATAAAGCTTAAAAACAAACTTGAAAAGACTTTTCGCAAATAAACCTATTAGGTGTTGACAAAGGATTATCTAATATTTTCTACTTTTGAATGAGCATACAATGCTCAGAGTTGGATTGTTTGTATGAGGATCTATTTTGAAAATTGTGAGACTTTGATAAGTATTCTTTCATGTGTCTGAATATATGAACTTTAAAGTGTGCTTTAAAGTGTGTTTGCTATTTTGTATGGTCATCTAATCTTTAGACATAGTCGTCTAATGCTTCATGTCTCTAACTCATTTATTCTTCCACTATACTTATACTAATTCTTTTAAGAGAATATGTATATGTTCTTGTTTTAAATTTGACGTTTTATCATAATACACCTATTATTTTATCATGTAAGCTTTCAAACGCTTTAACTTCTTCAAATTTGAAAAAATCATTAAATAAATCAAAACTTAATATTATCTATTATTATCAAAGCATTATGTTTAGGGATCTCATTTGTGATAAAATACATCATCTATCCTTATTAAGAAAACTGTATCAAAATATATTGACAAAAAGCTATTTTTTAAATTCTAAAACAACTTTTAATTTTTATTTTGAGTACTTATTAAATTAACCTAATCTAACTTACTATTGGTTCAATTTAGATTTAGTAGAGAGATGACGTAGATTCGATCTCATTCAACCTACCCTAACCTATTTTAATCAAGTTTGGTGACAGCCTAGCCATATGTATCATGTATTCTTCACCATATAAATGATAAAGGTGTCAAAATATTATAACTCTACTCAAATAAGATCTCTAATAGAAAAGGTATTTACGTCCAAAAATGTTGGGACAAGTAATTTTAAGAACTAAATATTATCTAAGAATATATTTCTTTTCATATCTATCGTGGCACATAGAAAATGAGATATTTGTACAGTAATATAGAAGAATCTAGTGATGACAATCATTCACATTTTAAAAATCGATATGGAAGTAGAAGGATGTCGCAAAAATCGCTTTAAAACATAATCTGAAGTTCAAAATTATGCTTCACAAACTACTTAGCATTTATTTATATATTTTAAATCTATTAATTTCTCTGTAAATTTGGAAAATAAAACCATTTGCGTAAATTTTCCTTTGAAAGAACTTCATAATATATATAGAGACACACACACTAGCCCCTTTAGACAATACATACTAAAAATCATTGAAAACTCATAACAAAATTACACAAAAGGAGAGGATTATACAAAGTAGTCATCAGAATTGTAGAAAGGTCTAAAGCATTCTAATAAACAGAGAAAACCTTCTTCACAAACTCTATCATTGTGTTCTTGTCTTCAGAACTGGGATTTGCAGCTTGAACCAGATTTTATTGTATCTTTAGCTCCAACACTTCCCTGATGTGCTCCTACAAGGCTACAACTAGTTGTTTAGCAATTAATAACAACTAAAAAGCAAATAAACTTCAATGTCAAAGAACAAAAGGCTTTTTAATTGAAGGGGTGAGCTGAAGTTTAAAACGTGAAATCTAATCCAAATCTATATTACTTTAAATCTATTTGCCTTTAAGGAATAATACCACAACCAAAATCAAAATTTCAACCAGACTTAACCTATAAGAAATAAGATTTTGTATTTTGTCAACACCATCTTCATGAAGTATGATATGACATGATGCATACCTGTTAGTCGATCACCTGGTTCAGTGGCATGACTAGAATTTCTTTGCGAGTTACTCTCATGGTGTACGTTTACAGAAGATTTGGACGAGAATGTTGTGGTCCAAGATCCACCATTTGACCCAGCTAAAGCCATTATAACATCAGCCTGCATTCATCAGAGAACATGCAGTTACAAAGCCACATTAGACATAGATAACACTCTATACGCTGCTAGTGTAAAAACATTACACTATCATCCAATAAGAAACCACCACGCATAATAAGCTCATTGACTTCCATGATAATAACCTTAAAAATCATATAAACAATGATTTGATTGATCAAAAGTGAAAGTTTTTTACATACTCAATGCATAAATATTAAACTCTATCATAACTAGCTCTGCTTCATATTAAAACCTAGCTATTATGCAAACCATGTAAATGTATTTAGTATTTTCAATACTTGTACACTCCTCATGGTTTACAGCACAAGTCTGTTAACAGCTGTACACTCCTTATGTTACCTGTAACAGTAACAATTCACAAGTTAACATTTTGTGAGGTTTGATTCCAAACACTATGAGCTTGCATTACATCATTCAGTTCTCATTTTATGATCCGAAGGCTGTTTGTTTAAAATGCTTGACAAACATCATCAAGTCTCCTCTATTGTCAAGGCAATGGCAATGGTTACACACATACGAAGAAGCAACACAAATACAACTGGCATAAGAAGAAAGAAGTAGAAAATATAAAAAATGAAATAACAAATTTGACCCTAAATTAAAAAACTTGCACGAATAGGTATGCTATCTCATTAAGTGTAACAGCCTGATTAACGGTAGCCTCCAGGGCACCAAAGCATATATTTGGTAGTACCTCTGATACATATAAGGAAGGAGGAATAGGTTGGCAGCAAAGACTCTATAGACATTATTCAATGTAACAGAATATTATAGTTAGGTAGGTAACTAACCAAAGGGATGAAAACCATGATAGGAGGATAGCTTGTTTAGGGAATATGAATTGGTTTGTTGGGAGAGATCAGGGTCTCTCAAATACCCAGAGAAAGTAACCATTGTGTCATCTTCTACCTCTGCATCATATAGATCAGAGTGTAGCCATTGAAAAATGCAGTGCAATTTCATTTCTGTTCTATCATTTTCAATCTCTGGTCCAGTATTCATCATATATATTATAGGTCAATAGCTTTTTTCAAGCAAGAATTCAAGGCATATCAAGAGTGGCTGTTAGTTCGCACACACAAGTAAATCAAAGACTAAATTCCAAGACTCAAGCTTTCATTCTTAGATGACTATAAATTATAAATAAAAACTAAATTCAGTCCACATTTCACTGAATTCAGAAAACAGATAATCCTCACCAACATAAAGAACTGACCTTATTAGGCTGTACATCATCAAACACATGAGCTTGACCTCCATAAAAAATAGTCATCTGACAGCTGTCAGATGATGAGCCACGTTGACTGCAGCCATTACCAAAATGCATAAAATCCATTTCCAAGTTAAAATCATAAAGGGCATGTAAAAATAGCAGGGCAGTTGGGAAGCTATATTAATAGATTTACCTGAGAACTGTGGAAGATTCTGGGTCTACTGTGTTTCTCACAGACTTTGGACTGCTGCCACCAAGCATGGAAGAAGTCTTCTCAGTGACAGCATTCATTGAGTTTATGGCACTCAAAAGCCCAGGGCCCTTGATTCCAGTTCTAGACCCTTCATCAGCAGCTAACTGAGAGATAAATGAAGGACCAGCACTGGTATCACTCTTCTTGTTTGAAGTTATTTGGTCCATATGAGGCCCTAATTGACCAACATGAGGTGGATGCTGCATGAAAGGACCAAAATTCATGAAAATGGATCGTCCCCATTTATTTGCATCAGACATAGTTCCAGTGGGAGTCTGCAATATCTGTGAACCACCACTGGTTGGCTTCAGTGACTGCATAGGAAGAAACACAGCATCATCATTAGACCTTCTAAGGCAATCACCTGTAGCTGCATTCCGGAGCATCTGCATCCAAGCCAAGTTCAAGTATTAACCAACAGAAGGCAAAAGCAAAACGTGTTTCCATTTTGGTCACATGAATGAAACAGATGAAGAATTATGTGATACCTTCATGGAATGTGAGTTTTGAAGGGAATGAGGGACCATTTGGAAGGAATCTCTGGAGGAACCGATAAAAGTTGTATCAGAATTACTTCTCTTGTTTCTCACTACTCTGTTACCTATCTCAATGCCACAGAAATCACTCTTTGGACCATAGAATGGAACTCCCACAAGATGATTCCCAATCTGTCTTTCTATCAAATTGATGAAGAACAAAAGGCATTACACTCAAAATTGAAATGGAAAACACTTAAAACATTCAATTTTTAATTTTCAACAATATAGTTTAAATATTTTAAAAAATAAATATATGACTAAGAACACCAATGTATTCAACGAAAAATCAAAGAATTAAAACAAAAATAGCAATAGAAATCGGCATCACCATTATGAAAAGAAGACTAAAAGTTGACATCATAAGTTTTTGTTATCCAGTGCACAAGATTAAACAATAGAAACTCCAAGAGTAGATTCAGATATCTTGCTCAATTTTAAATAAAAAGATTTTTATAGAAATATGATCTATGATGCAGAAAATGTAACCAGCATACACCCACTAAAAAATCAAAATAAAATAACAAAAAAAAAGTAAAAACTTACAAGATAATGATCCTACCACATAAATACACACTGGGTGACTGGTTAATAGTGGAGAAGGAAATTTTCTAAATAAAAACAAATACACACACTCAAAACAACTTTGTTGAGAAAAGAAAGAGCAGCACACCCTACCAAATTCACCAACCTCATAAACTTCTCAATAATTCCAGGATATGATAATTTGCAGAATCTCCATTATTTAGTTTTTTCAAAAAAGAAATATTTTAATTTATGTTTATGAGAAGAGTTTAATTTTAGTTTTGACATTCTGTTTCCATCATGTCCTTACTAAAAAAATATTTTTTTTTCCCAAACTGAGGGTAGAGAACAACACGAGTGTAAAATGAAAACAGACACGAGAAACTAAAGTCACAATCGAACAAGTAGCTTCCACAGAGAAATCCAAACTCGACCCATGAAAATGCAGCACATGGGGTTTGCGGGAAGAAAAAAAAAGATCGAGTTTTGAAGCAAATGGGGGTGGAACCAGCTCACCGGAAGCGAGGTCGGAGCCGGCAGCGCTGCTTAAAACGGTGGTGGAAGAGAGGGAGGAGGCGGTGACGTAAAGATGAGGGGTTTTGGGGGCATAAAGGACATTGGAGTGAACGGGGTTGCTGTTCTTGGTGCCAAGAAAGTCATGGAACACGGGCTTCACAAGCTGTTGATGTTGTTGTTGGGTCACAATGTTGTTGTTGGCATTGTTTTGCTGAGCCATTCTCTCAACAAGGCCATTGCATATTCGTGTTACTCTTCATGGCTGCCTCTGGTTCTACTCCGCACAGAAAAGAGAGAAAGAGAGAGAAGAATAGAACACAGAGAAGAGCAGAAGAAAAGGAGAATAAGAACAGGAAAATAAGCGTGTGAGAGAGAGAGAGGGGAAGGGAAGAGAAGGGAGTACTTCAATTTAATGGAGCATGTCTTGGCTGGTTTTTCTCTTACTTTTTATTAGTAAAATATAGAAAAATCTTGGATATTGTATTTTGTGTTGTTATAATTCTCCTATTAAATTTGGAATATTATGAATTCATATTTAATTAAATGTATTACATAAAGTTTACTTTGATAAAATAATATGTATTTAATTTGACAAAATTTTTATATATTTAATTTTAATTTTTATGTATTATTTTAATTGTTTATATTCCTTACTGGGAAAATTACAAACGATAAATGATAAATAGAGGACTCATGTAAAAAAAATGTAGGAATCTTAATATAATTTTTTTTCTAATTATAGAATAGTGCTATTATTTGATGGGATAATTCTTTTGTTAAGATAAAGATGAATTAAGATGTTATGAAACGAAAGTTTTAAAACTTTTAAGTTTTATGATTTGATATTTAAGTTTTGATTATAATAAATAAAATATATTATTGTATTTAATATATTTTCATCTAATATGTAAGACATGATAGAGAATAAGCAAAGAATACGTCTTTAATAAGAATAGAAGTAATAATTAAAGTATAAAAAGTAAAGAATTTATTATAGATATTATTATAATAGAATTTATAAGGGCTTATAAGATTATATAAGGCATCAACCACTATTGAATGTATGTTGAAAAAAAAAGTGTTAAACAACATAGAATTAATAGACAATTTTCTCTATATAAACTTCGTCATATGACTATATCATGATCTTAAAAATGATTTTAAAAGTTTATTTTTATGATATGAATATGTATTTTGTAAAACAAAGAATAAAAGTCGTTAAAGATATTAGTAAAATAATCTTCTATTAAGACATAAAATAAGATAAAAGAAAGATACTTCTAACTTAAATAGACACATGTAGCATTAAAGAGTAGGACAAAAAACATGCAACTTTAGGATAAAAAGCATGCAACTTTATAAAGTTAAATGAGAATAGATAATTTTATTAAAGCGGCCAACAACAAACGACTCAATTCAAGTAGAATAGAGACTTGATAAAAATGGTCAACAATAGATATATTTTAGGATGTTGTATTGTCTAATGTTTATATGTGACTCAAAACAAATCTCTGTGAAGATTTTAACTCAAAACTAAATCATCATAAATGTGTAAAAGCTTTTTTTTTGTATTGTTAGTGATTGAAACATAAAAAGTGTGATATTATCACTTAATCATACTACAAGTTAAAGAATATCAACAATCAGTTGTGAACCTTTGAAAAAGCTTTAAGTCAAGATACTCTTATGCATACAACCTTCAACGATCTTTTTTAAACACCTATATAAGGAAGTATTACCATGAAAAAAAAAATCCTAAGATTTTAAGATATGATAAGCAATTTCATGTGCATGAGAAAAAGTGCGAAAAGCTTCTCAATACTACAATTGTAGTTAATCTTCTAAATGGAAGTAAGAAACAAATGTTGACCAAAAAAGAAAATAAGAAATACATATTTCATATTCACTTATACAACATCTTATTATTGTATAGCCTGAAAAGGCTTTATCTACTTTGTTCGAAGAAACTTTGTGTATTCATGTTTGAATTTAGAGGGAATTTAAGTGGATAACTTAAAGAAATTTGGTGTACTTAGCCTAGACAAACATTGTGTACTCAAATAGTCAAAAATTGTTTTATATACTCGTTGTAAGCCAGAAGTGGTAATGATAATATTTAAAACTTGTTTTTTTACATTGGAACTTGTTAGAGAAAAATTTCAACATCCCATAATTTTGATTAAGTGCTAAAAACAATAAAGTATAAATCACGATCATGATTCGTCTATTAGATGGTAGTCTTTATTAAATAATAGACCATGCAAAATGTAAGTGTTTCGTCTGACAGATGATACAACATTATGTAGTTTCCTTTTACATCTGATAAGCAATGTATTTACTTAAAACGATACAAGCATAGTCTTAAACTAAAATCATACTTAATGAATATTCATATGCTTATTTTATATTGTTGGAAATGTCTATTTCCTTTGTTTGCCAGGAGGATCTGCATAAAATTTTTTATCACATCAATGATCTCTTGGAAAGTGAGATATAAAGTTATTTTTCTTCACCAACTCCCCAGTGCTTGCTTTGTCAATCATAGAAAAGTCTATTTGTTTCGTATGACTTTGTGTTTTACACATCTTCAAGCAAAAACACTTTGTCTACAGAGAGATAATTATATCTAACTATTGAGGTATTGTTTAAAGAATACAAAAATATTTAATGCATGTATAAAGCATAATTAATGCATCTTCCACATCATCATATGTAAAGAAGACATTCAAATAAGTTTAATTTGTAGCTGCTCAATGATCAAAGAAAGATTTGCAATAACTCTTTTTCTTCAAATGCCTGTATAAAGTCATCCTTTTAAGATAAGATAAATGAATTGAGTCATAATTTCCAAAGTGGAAAAACACTATCAAAATCTGTGTCTTTATAGCTTTGTAAGAACATTGTTGTGTTCATTTCACAAACTAGAAGAGAATGTTAAACCTTGTAAGTGTCGAAAGACACACTCCCTCCTAGCTACTAACCTTGTGATCTTTTGATAACATCCTAGACAACTTCTATGTCTTAGCCAAGAGTGACTTGGTAAATAATACTCAATTTTTCCTCAAAAGTGACTAAGTATTAAATGATACTTGATGGATTAGCTAATAATGACTACATTCCAAAACAAAACTTGTAGGGGTTAGTGAGGAATAACTATAATAAATGATATATGGGTTGTGGTGAAGTGTGCCTGTTTTCATTGGAACAAGAAAAAGTAATCTCATAAATGCAGTTATACAGCTATACCCTACTGTGACAAAGTTCATGAAAAGACGATAAGTTTGCATAAGAAGACAAAAGATTTGCATGAAAAAAGAATCTGTTTCATTTCTTGATTAAAGTTGCAATAAAGCAAGCTCATTTTAAATAGAGTCTACAAAAGTAACTGTTTGAAAAACTAACAAACAGCTTATTCAAACAGAAGGATAACAAGATCCAAAGAATAGATCTTTTCAAACACGAATACTCATATATCTTGCAACTTTGCTTCTCAATCAATTGATTGAGAATTGAACATAGTATGTGGTATCGAAAGAATCAATATAAAAATTGAGAATTGAACATAGTATATACTATCAAAAGTGCTATAGAAAGAATCAATATAAAAATTTGAGTAATTTCTTTCTTTTCTTATTATTATGTAACATTACAAGTTATAATAAATGCATTAACCTATATAAAAAGAAATTTTTGGAACTCTAACTTTTGATAAAACTTTTTCTAGTTTATATTTGTAATGTAAATATATTATCTAAATGTATACCAATTTATTAGAATTATAAAAAAGTTTTTTAAATATAATTCAATCCTCTTTTATTATATTTTACCTATTTTCACAAATCCTTTAGCATTTACATTAGAGAATTAGACATAGTAAAATTATGTTATTAATAAATCCTTGTGTTACATGTTAAATTACTTACTTATACCAAAAACTTTGTAATTGTGTTTTATAAAACCATCAAATGGCCTTTATATAGAGTCTAACAGCGTACGGGAGACATTTCTTCAAAAGAGTTTTCAATAACTCTGTTCAAACCTTTCTAAAGTTAAGTTATTATTTTATCTTTAAATATTGTTACAGGGTTAATTAATAAGTGGTAACGATGGATTGAAGAAAGGATCGGGCAGAAGAAGAAAGGAAAATATGAAAAAAAAGAATAAGTACTTGTTTGAAGAAAAAGAAAATATTATATATTAAATTGAATTATATTTTAATACCACCTTTGTATACGTTATAATCACGTGGAAGTCACACTAGAAGGTAACCTATTATATAACGTGTCAATTTTTACAAAGCTAGCAGTGTTAAAAATCTATCTGTATGAAGGACTAATGTGATGTGATTAATAAATCTTATTTTCATAGACTAATTTTAAATATAAATATATATATATATATATATATATATATATATATATATATATATATATATATATATATATATAGAACTCAATCCGAAAATAAAAACAATTCATTTTTTAGTCTGGTGAACATGTTTTGGTCGCAATCGTCTAATCTTGTTAATTACATGCTATACTTACTTCATACCATCATGTTCTTCGAATATTTTAATTTTTTAATTCTACTTTCAATCTCTAATAAAATTTATTCTATATTAAAAATATCAAAATTTGTATACTTAAGAGTTTCTTAATATAGATACAAACAAATAAAATAAATAAATGCCCATGGATTATTTATCCAAATAAATAGTTTTCAAAAATTATGAATGTGGACAATTTTTATTTTATAGCACGATTTCTATAAAAAATCATGTCTTAAAATATAATTTTATTATTTTTTTAAATAATAAAAGTAGTTTTTTAAAAAAAAACAGTACTAAAAAAATTTTACCATCAAAATTTGAGTTTCAAAGTAAACATATCAGCTTAGTTTGACAGGTCAAATGGACGGTAACTTCTAGATTTAATAAAATTTTTATTTTGAAGAAATGAATCATTTTGGCTTTAAAGAAAAACAGATCAAAATATTGAAAAACAAAATATGTATTTTTAAAATTTAAGTCTTACTAAAATTCATTTTAATTTTAAAATTATGTGATTTAAGATATAACTTCAAATATTATATATATATATATATACATATATATATATATATACATATATTTATATATATATATATATATATATATATATATATTTATATATATATATATATATATATATATATATATATATATAAAATAATTTTTTATTTTTATTTATTTTTTGAAAAGGTATAATTATTATTTTGACAAAATGACTTAACTCAAAAGTCTAGAAGTAAGTTCAACTTAAGCTAATTCAATCTACGAAGTCAATAATAACTCTGATTTACTATTTTTATAATCTATTTCGACATACTTCACAGATTATTTGGTTATGCCAATCACTTCAAGATGTTATTATATGAGATTTCCCTTTTTTATTTAAAATTGAATAAAACAAAGCTGTGTTTTAACACATAATTCTATAATTTTAGACAATTTAAAATATATA
>Ga0209489_109037_pt1 | contig 12880 bp, 8 predicted proteins | sample SiratrowhiteBW_FD_187527 | JGI IMG/M metagenome (GOLD analysis project Ga0209489, IMG submission 187527) | Root nodule microbial communities of legume samples collected from California, USA - Siratro white BW (SPAdes) (version 2) | ecosystem: Host-associated > Plants > Roots > Nodule | place: USA... | reverse complement strand
TATATGTAACAGTTTGCCAATAAATATTTTTTGGTGGCCACTCTTATTCTTTTTATTCTAGCTCTACCCCTGATTGCAGTAAATACCATTCATTTGAGTAGGAAAAATAGGTGTAGAGTGTGAACATCAGTACCAGCCAACTTGTGTTTGGGGGGCACTGATTTTTTTAGTAAGATGCTCAGTTTGGCATCCATTGTTCGTTCTTAAATTTGTACAGCCAAATATTATGACATTTTCGTTGGAATTCAAGATCCAATATGACAACTTGAGTTGCTGCTGTCAGTAATATTTTTATGTTCGAGAAAAATCAAACAATAAATCTGGGTGAAGTAATTGAATCCACTTTGGCTTTAGCATCTATGTCTGAAAGGCTAATTTAACTTTCTCTTCTGAAATAGGTGGGTTGATAACCATTTGGTGCATGTTCTGTCACCAAATATTTATCGAAATACGTCTGAAGCACTTGAATCCTTTGAGTATATTACTAGCAATGGTAAGTTGGTACTGACCTTTGATTCAGAAATATTTTCTTTTATTAGTTTTTAACACTTATTTTAGCATGTGTTATGGTTTATGCTTCTTTCCACTGAGTTTTCTGTTGTATGGATTGCCCTTTTCATATAAACATGGATTTTGAACAAAATCTGTATTGATGCGGCAACTAAGCTTAACCTATTAGGTGAGGACACTTGAACTTTTGTAAAATGAAGAAAAAGAGAGTTAAAAATAGATACTAGTAAAACAAAAGGCACCAAACAGAGAAGGAACATTTGTAATAAAAGAGGAAAGGAGAGAGAGAAAAAATCAGAGAATGTAAAAATGGCACCAAATAGAAAATGAACATTTGCAGACAGAGAAAAGGAGAGATAAAACCAAATAGAAAATGAACATTTGCAAACATCTATAGTCTTTTAGTATATTGAATATCCTATGTAGATAGTGTTGGAGATTTCACATTGATTAGAGATAAAGCCAAATTAATGTATATAAGTAGGTGTAAACTTCTTTTTACAAACCGGTTTTGTGAGATTGAGTTAGGCTTATAGTTCATCTTCTAAGAGATACATTTGATTGCACTAACAATGAGCTTGTCTTTCCCAGAGAAAGATTGTAAACAAAACCGAAGCCTGGAAGTTTATGTGCAAAGGAGACTTGTCATGCACCAAAATGAGATGAGGAATCTAAATATTTACCATAGGATAACACACTTTTGATTAAATAACCAATTGTAAGAATTGCATTTGCCCAAAACCAAAAATGCTGGAAGTTTATTTGTCAAGTAGACTCGTTAGGAAACCAAGTGAAATGAGGAATCTAAATATTTAACACAAGATGACACACTCTTTTGTAGTGAGACACCGTCTTTTGATTTGTTGCGGAAGATACTTAAGAGGATATCACCTGGGATTCACATTCTTGCTAATAGTAAAGTATACAAAGTAAACTTTCAAGGTTTACTTTGTCACTAATGCAACTCTCTCTCCTTGCATACCGTGCTTTATCTACTTTCAGCCCATGCATATTATCAATGCTTATTTGAACTTTATTTAAACTTCTTTATTTAGCCCTGATCTATTAACCTGAAATTTAATGTGTTGTGATATTTTGTTTATATTGGTACTTTTAGGCAATTTCAGCTATCTAGAAAAGATTTCGGTGAAGTTTGCTGGAGCTGCAGCTATGTATTTTGTGTCTAAGAATCTGAAGAAGAAATACAACATAACTGATGAACGTGCTGCTCTTTATGAGGCAGCAGAAACATGGGTAGAAGCTCTGAATGGCCGTGAATTCCTCGGTATGTACTCCACTATTGTGTCAAGGAGATTATAATATCAATGCTAAAACATCCATTCATTGAATGATACAATGATTGCTTTTCTGTATTTTCAGGAGGCTCTAAACCTAACTTAGCCGACCTGGCGGTCTTTGGGGTTTTAAAACCCATACGCTATTTGACGTCTGGCAAGGATATGGTGGAGCACACTCGTATTGGTGAGTGGTATGCAAGAATGGAGAGTGCTGTTGGAGAACCTTCCAAGATTAAAGCCTAAATTCAGTTCTTTTATTCACAGTTTTTTGTCTTCTATTACTACTCTTGGCTTTTGCCGCCATTGGTTAGAAGGGGAAACATTTGGGTTTCTCAGAGAGAACATATTTATACTACTTACTATGTGGTATTAGTGTTATATATAGGCAAGGTTTTGCTGAAATTGATTCTTCTAGAGAAATTATTCTTCTGTTATAGGCTGCTGTTATTGTAAAGATTAAAGAAAAGAAATCTTTCAGCTGTATGAAAGAATAAGTCAACGTCTGCCATGCCTGTGATATTTAAAACTTTGGTTTTGATTAATTTGGTAGAGTTGAATAAGGAGTTTGATTTGATCACACTCACCAATTGATGTAATAAGTTGAGAAAAACTGATACAGTCCTCTAAAGAGATGTAGTATTTTTTATTTTACAGAAGGTAAATTTTAGAAGTTAGCCTTTTCTTTACCAAAATATTATAGTAATTATCAACGCCTTGAATGCTTCTTAGTATTTTTAGCGTGATTGTAATATTTTAGATTATATATGTTGTAATTTTAGCTGTGTTTGAAAAAAAGGGTGTTTGGTCAAATGGTTTAGATTGTCTTACATAATTTAAAAATCTTATTTTTAAAAGTGACATTTCATTTTTTTTCTAATTTTAAAAAATATACTTCGTAGAATTTCTGTATTTTACAAATTTTACAATTTGTGGTGAGTATTTTAATTACTTCCTTGAAATACCTTACCTTTTAAATTAAACCATCAAGCACATGGTGTATCTCACCTATAGAAAGCAATCTTTGAAAATTGTTTTCAAGTGGTATATTTTATGTTAATTATATATTTTTAAAATATTTTAAATTTTAATTTCAAATTTATTTTGATTTAGCAATTAACTCCAAATTTTCTTCTTCAGAGCCTCTACTTTCGCTTTTATTTATATACCTGATTAAAGTTGTTTTTCTCTTTCAATTTATCATTTTCATATTTATTTTAAGTTAAATTTTACTGAATTTAAAAAGAAATTATGATAATAAAAGGTAACTCATTATGTCAATTACTTTCCATACATTGAATATAATATGCCAGCTCAACTCTATCATTTTACTAAGAATTTTAAGTTTTATATAAGTTGTATATTAAAAACATCTATTTATTGCGGATGCAAAATATTGAATGCATTCCTAAATAACTTTTCGTATTATTTTCATACTCTAAAATTTAAATACAATTTTTAAGATTCCTAAAATTTAAATATATTTTAGATTTTTAATAATAACGATAACTGAAAAAATGTGAGTAAATTATTGCCTTTAACATATTTTTAATTTTATGTTTAATCAAAATTATTTTTATCTTATAATTATTATACCGGTCAATTTTTTATTTATTCTCATTAATTTTAATAATATATTAAAATATATAATTAATTTTAGAGAAGCAAATACAAAACGGTTTTTTTTTCAGAAAACATATTTAATATATTTAAAAAATCACATGCACATTTAATCCCTTCTTATCCAAAACATAATCACATTAGGAAAATAAAATAAAATGATGAATGCAAGACACACACACAGGGGTTGAAGTGACGTGATATCCGTTGGATCCAATCGAACTGTTCAAAAGTCAAAGAAAAAGCAAAGCACATGTTACCTCTCATTCCCACACAAAAAGACAAAACACAACAAAGAAAATCCAAACATCACCTTCTCCTTCTTCCTTCCTATGTTTCCAACCTTTCTCTCTCTCCTTCCACAACCAACATCCCATTTTTGGTGGGTCCCACTTCCACTTTCCCTCTGCCATCTCATTTGTCAATTAAATAACCCCTTAATTTCTTTCACAATAAACAACTCATTTATTCATCAATTTTGGATTTTTTTGTTATTTTCCAGAAGAAACTGTCATCTTCTTGTTACTATAAATTGTAAATAAAATAAAACAATGGAGGAATTGGATTCGACACCAAAGTCTCTCATGGAAAATCTGCTTGGCCTTTTGAGGGTTCGCGTGAAGCGTGGTGTCAACCTCGCCGTTCGTGATGTCCGAAGCAGCGACCCTTATGTTGTCGTCAAGATGTTCAATCAGGTCTTCTCTTCATTTTTCTATTTTCATTCTAAAAATTCAATCTTTTTGGCTATACACCCTGCCCTTTGTTGTTAATTTTGGAGATTTTTCTCCCCTTTTCCTAATTTGTGTAAAAATCTTGTTTTTATTTCTAGGTTTTAAATGGGTTAGAGGTTCTAAATTTGTGTCATGTTTAAATTGATTTTTGACTTGCATGATGATGATCATAACATGGGGGTGTATGTATGTACGTGTGATTGTCATCATTAGTTCTTAATGCTAGTGCTTGAAATTGAAGCATTTTAATTGCAATATGTTGTGGTTGGTCTTGTTTAAATTAAGGCATTGTTGACCCTTTTTTTTTTTGGTTTGCAGAAGCTAAAGACCCGTGTCATTAAGAAGGATGTGAATCCTGAGTGGAATGAAGACCTTACTCTTTCTATTATAGATCCGAATCACCAAGTTAAACTGGTGAGTGGCTGAATTTGTTAATTTCTTTTTCTAGTTTGTAAAATTCAGTTCAGTTGAAAGATGGTGATGTAGATTTTTCCTTTTTTGTCTTGGGTTGATGGGATATGTTGTTAATATATTAGATGTTAGTCATGTTTTTCTTGCCTCTTTATTGGTGAAAAGCAAGTTGTTTTCATGTGAACAAAAGTGAGAATAAGTCCACAATCTACCCAACAAACCTGAACATTTCGAGACTATCTGTGATTGAATAATAGTATATGCAACTTCATGAATTGCTCTATTCTGGTGTATTAGATTTTATCATTTCTTATGTCTTGCCTTGAAAAGTAAACTAATTGTTGTTTCAAGAAATTTTTTCGAAGTATTTGTAAACTTCATTTTAGGTTTTGGCTAAGAGTGTGTTTGAACTTTGAAATGATGTTTGGAACTTCCATTTCAGAGCAAGTTTGTATGAAAACTTGGACTATATTTGGTTTTCTACATGTGGGAGGCCTCCAGATATGTTAAAAAAGTAAAACTGTTGTTTGGTATGGAGTTCAATATGATTGTAAACTGAGTTTTTCCTTGAAACTCAATTTGTTTGTAAGCCTATTGGAAATATTCTGACACCCCAAAAGTTCATTCATTTTAGAAGTTACAAAGGATGTTCTGTTCAAATCTAAGTGTACTAACGGGCTTTTAAGGGAAACCAAACCGTATGAACATAAGTTGGAAGAGTCCTAATTATAAACCAAACATGGGCTGAACTCTTATTGTCAAACATAACATGCTTTTGGTAGCAATTTCAATTCTACCTTAACTAAACAAAAACTTTTCACTTAAAAATCTTGTTTGCCATACTCACATGGGTAATTTGTTCTCAAATACTAATTGTTTTAGTCAAGGAGGTTTTTTATTGCACTATAGGCTAGCTCAAATAGAACTTTTCAGTCTCTTTCCTCTTGATAGACCTGATCGATCTAATTCTTAGAAAACAAATGATTCTGGTACCCCAGTTGAAAAACAATGTAGTTTGAATATATTCCTTCAAGTATTTGAGTATTAATTACCATAATATTTAATTCACTGCGTCTGTTATAATAATTATCACTATAATAATTATCACTGACGGAACTGTTGGGCCTGTCTTTCGGCCTATTTTGAATGGACATATAAAACTTCTTACCTACACGTCTTTTGTATGAACATATAAAACTTCTTACTTATACACCTTTTCTACTAACAACACTCCTTCGGACTCAGGATGGGTCACTAACCGTGTGGTAAATTTTTTTTGAGATGTTCTAATGTCAGACATATCAATGAGACTACTGATTAGTTGATGATCCTTTCTGATTGCAGACCGTTTATGACCATGACACCTTTAGCAAAGATGACAAAATGGGAGATGCAGAATTTGACATCTTTCCCTTTATAGAAGCCTTGAAGAGCAACTTAACTGGCATTCCAAATGGTACTGTGATCAAAAGAATACAACCAAGTGCACAGAACTTCCTGGCTGATGAGAGCTGCATCACTTATGTCAATGGCAAGGTTGTCCAAGACATGATCCTTAGATTGCAAAATGTGGAATGTGGTGAAGTGGAAATTCAGTTGCAGTGGATTGATCTTCCTGGTGCTAAGGGTATATGATCTTATCAGGTGTTTGTGTATTAACAACTTCATGCATATAACCTGGATTTTTGCCTTGTACTACTTAACTTGAGCTCAGGTTTATCTAAGACTTGTTGAGGAACAAACAGAACTTGTATTTATAATCCAGTTTGAGATGCTTTAGTACAGTTTTCAACTTTTATATTTTTCATGTGCACTGATTTGGTCCCATATATATGAAATCTGTATTCCTAAGATGATAACAAAAGTAATTTCACTCTGGATCAAACACTAATTGCATAATCTTTGTTATCATTGTTTGTTGTAAATTTGTTTCACTTGAAGTGGTTTTAAAGTATATATATTCATTTATTTATTTATTTATATGTGTGTGCACAGTGTTAGAACAAATATGGTAAAGGTAAAACAGTACTCCCTCCATCCTTATTTTCATTTTATACTACGTTTTAGAAAGAATAAATAAATAAATTAGTTTTTATTTTACAAAATTAATAAGGTCTTCAAAGTTTTTTTTTTTTTTTCTGGATATCCTTTTCATGCATTAAGAGCATATGTAATTATGTTTAATGAGTTGTAGACATCATTTTCAGATTATGTAATCTGATTTGATAAGATGATCGAGATTTATTTTTATAAAAAAAATGGTTTAAATCCTAATAAAATTACAAATATATTTAGTTTCTAATTTTTTTTAACCTTAGTTTTTAATTTCTTTTTTCATTTTGTGTCTGGTCTTTGTTGTTACTGTTACTTGTATTAACATGATAGATCGTCTCATGATAATGGTTATGATTAAAAAAATTCAAATGTTAAGAGAGAAATATAAATAGAGATCGATTAAAAGAGTTACCATAATAATAGAAGTAAACATTTTTGTGAAACTAATTACAAAATCTGTAAATATTTTATGAATCAAAAGTTAAGAAGAGTTATTAAAAAAATTAAATCTTTTTCTGGGACCCATCTTTATAAAAATATGGTCTTATACAATTTTGAAATCACAAAACAAACATTAAATATTGTACGAATGATTCTATCTATAAGTTTAACTTAAGCTTTTGGTAGGGTTTATATGAGATGATAACCTTATTATAGCATACACTCTCGTTTCTTATATTTTAGTAAAATAATGAGAGAGTTTTAGAGAGAATTTATAGTAGATAACCATTGATAAAGCCGAAACCAAAAAATCAAAAAGTCATAAATTTTAATTTTGTAATAACTATTTAACTAATTTCCGATTAGTATGTAGTTTTGAAAAAGTAGACTAATAGTGTCTCAAAATTTTCATAGTGTTTTTTTCATTTCAAGATTAAAGTATTATCACAAACTAATCATGTCTAACTCTAATGAAATGGAATATTTAAGCATGTCAGTTTATTTTTTCATCTAAGCAAAATAGTAATCATAATAAAAATAAAATCATAAATAATAATATTATTAATAAAATAAAAATAAAAATAATTTATAACAATTAAAATTAATCAGGATTCTTTTGAATAAACGTTGATGTTATATATATATATATATATATATATATATATATATATATTAATTGTTATAATATAACTATTTTTTGTAAGTTATTTTCTTATACTTTTGTATGTGTAACTCATGAGTCACACTAACATCAATTTAAGTATATTATTTTAATTTTTAACTTAATTTAAACTCTACTTTCAATATTTAATATTTTCAAAATTAATATTATTTTATTTCATTTTTAATTTTTTAATATTACTTTTTTACGTTATTATATGCACTAAATATATTATTATAATTCATAATTATGTTACAAACGCATACTTAAATTGGGACAAGAATAATATTTTAACTAAATATGTAGATAATAGTTATAAAAATTATAAATATTAAATCTAAATTCATTTCAAAAGTAAGGAAAAAATTATTTTACAAAATTCTCAATTGAGAAATAATTTTAGTTTATTATATCAATTAAATCACTCATGAACTTTTACATATTTTTGTAAAATTAATGTTTACTGTTGAAGAAAAAAATATTAAAAGCCTTTAAATGTGAAGTGAAATATAAAATTTATTTTAAACTATTTAAAGTAATTTCGTAACAATTAAGATAAAATAATATTATTCTTTATGTGAAGTGAAATATAAAAGTTATTTTAAACTATTTAAAATAAGTGCATAACAATTAAGATAAAATAACATTATTCTTTAAAAAGGAGCATTGAAGGATCTTTTAATGAATATTATAGAGATTTTTGAAAACCTCTCTCAAAAAAGATGTTCTTGCAGATTTTGTGGTGCAAAGTGAAGAAAAAGATACTGAGGATATTTAAATGAAGTTCTACATTTTGCTTAGTCAACTATTAAATATTTAATGTATGGGTTAAAATTAAAGTAAAAGTGCAATAAATCAAGTAATGATGCTTATGATGAGAAAGCAAAAGTTTGGGATTAACCTAAACTTTCTTGTTTTGTCCTTTTCTTTTTCTTATTTGTTGGATGTGTTTTTAGTTATGATTATGAAAACCACTTTGGTAATAGCTTTTGTACTTATGAAGAAAATTATTTAACTTTATAAAAATAATTTATGATCCTCCTAAGTGCTTATTAACATATTTTAATAAATAATTTAGTACAATAATTTTTTAACATATTTCAATGAACTTTATAATTAAAGTCATATCACAAATTCGTATGTGATAAAAAAAATATTAAATAAAACTTACTAATTTTAATTTGGTTGTTTTTGCTAAATACACCTTCAATAAAATTGACTCAATGAAATCTTTTGTTCCTGAAAGATTCATCATTTTTACTGTTTTCTTTTAAACAAGTCTTTCTTTAAATATTTTTTCTATTAGTTTTTGGCCACTAAACAACCGTGTTTATGGTAAATTCATGTTTATATATTATTTTCATTTTCTCTATTTGATTTGTCAATATTTCAGAATTTTTTCTATGTAAGAGATTAATGTTAGATAATAAAATGAAGTTGGCAAATTTGAAAATTGGTTTGGAAAATACAAAAGTGAAATCAACATTGAATAATGTGTTTGAAATCCTTTGTGAATCCACATGGATATGCTTTTATTGTGATTTTAAACCTTTGGTAATATGAAAAAAGCATTTACGTGTACAATTTTATCTTTGCTTCTTTTACCAAAAACTTTGTTTCCTTTTCCACAAACCAATTTCCCTAACACATGTCTCTTCCTTCGTCTCCAAAATATTTCTCACATTCAATCAATAATGAAAAAAAAATCATTAAAAATAGTTTAAAAATGATAGTTAATATCACGAAATCTAAAATATTTTTTTCTAATATTATTTATTTCAAATTCAAAGTCAGATGTTATTTATTCCAACTGATTTTAGGGAACAAAAGTGACCATAACTTGTATAAATGTCACAAAAGTTTTCCTTGTTCAGCCAAATTAATGAGTTTAACATGTTTATGTTCATCACAAATTGAAACACGATTTGAATTTGTAAAAATAATAATAATAATAAAAGAATGATTCAGAAATACTGAGAAGAAGAGAAGAGAGAGCAGAGAATGAAAGTGAAAAGAGAAACACTGATTGACATGTGAGTCAGTAACACAATTCTTTGTTATTCAAAACAAAACCCTAAACAAACAAACAAACAACACTGCAACACAGTTTTCTGTTTCCTAAGACCTTCAACATTAAATACACATTAATTAGTAAATAAAATATTTGTTCAGAAAAATAATTTTTAAAATGAAATTAGTATTTTAAAAATTAATTGACTAAAACACCGTGTTTAGATTAACGACATTCCCATATCCTTTTGGAACTTGTGATGATGGATGTAAAAAAATAAAATAATGACAAAAGAAAGTAAAAATTGTGAAAAAAATATATATTTTGAATCAAGGAAGAATGACTTATATTAAAGAGACTGAAAATTATACTTAACTTAATTATAAAAAATGGTTTAGAAAAAAAAATCATAACATTTGATCAGGGTCTTCAACACATCAAGACTGCAAATAAAAAGACTTATAGTACGATATATTGTGATATGTTCTTAACAAATTATAATATCATTTTAAGATATACAGTGAAATTTAAATTTAGTTTATTTATATACTATAGTTTTGTTTTATCTAAGTTAGAGTGAATTTTTTAACACACTTCTTCATATAGAAGGTTGAACATCTTAAACATATATATTACAATATTAACTTAACATTTTAATGCGATTTTAAGATAAGATAATAAAATTTAAGTTTAATATAATTTATCAATGAACACATACATTATCTTAAATGAGGAATAGGAGAAAATCAATATTAAATTATACAAAACTAAATATCTTATTTCATTGGATAAACTCTTAATAAGTATTATATATTCTAAAAAATAAAGTAAATTCATAAAAGAAATTAATTTAATAAGATAATATTGACATCTACTTATTATAATTTAGTGATATAATAAATAATAATAGATAGTAAAATTTATAACATCAAAGAACAAGAATTTTGGATTCCAATGTATGACCAAATACAAGCCACATGCTCTGGACCATGGAATATATACAAATATTTTGTAGACACCACAGACTTGTATTATTGCTAAAAACACTTCCCTCATCTCTCTTGGAGTTAAGATTAATATTTTTATTATTGTTACTGTTCGTAACACTGTTTTTCGCAATAACAAAAGTTAACTCCATTTATTGAGAACATGTTTGACTTATACTATAAACAAAGATCGTCCTTATAAAAATAAAAATAAAAATAAAAATTTTATTTTATTTTTTGTTTATATTAAATGGTGAAATATTGGAAAGTGAAAAAAAAATTAAAATAAATTGTTTGAATTAAGTAAAAATAAAAGAATTAAATAAATCTTTTGTTATTAACAAAGAAAAACATATATGGTGCGTCTAATTTTTTTTCTTACGCTATCATTATGTATATATGTATATATATATATATATAATAAAGAAAATTTAATTAAATAGAAATAAACATTTTAAATACATGATTGTAAGTAAGATATGAGTACATTACTTTTATGCACTATAAGTGGAAAACTTTTATTTTCGTTTCCTTTTAATGCTTTAATACACCTTAATTTTTCTGTTGTTAGAAGGCATTAAGATCGTTGGGATAAAAGAAAAAAGAAGTTAAAGAAAGTATAATGTTTTAAAACATTTTTATTATTACTTTGTATTCAATTAAACAAGTTTTCCCATCTAAACATAACATTAATTAGAGTTGGTAAGCCTTTGAATAGCTAAGCTCAAATTTGTTTAGCACATAACTTAGTCTTAATAATAATAATAATAATAATAATAATAATAATAATAATAATAATAATAATAATAAAGTATCATACTTTACTCATTTAGTCCTATTTAGGAGGTGAAAAGATAAAAGTTTATGATTTTCATCATACCCTTGTGTTCTCTTAATTTTGTGTCACATAAAAGTAATTGTTAAGCAGAATAATAAATGGGTCAAAAGTCTAAGGGGACTTAGACCCTAACATGCACCATACCAATGAGAATCAAGAACCCTAATTATTCTTTATTAATAGTAATATAATTATAGTATCTTTTAGTTAATGCTATTTCTTTTTGTTTGAACATTTAGTGAAAAACAGGGCAACGTTTACCTGAATTTTTGGTAACATTTTCCTTTTACAACCAATTATGCATTTTATTGTGAATTTATGATCTTTTCCTGTTCTCGTTTTTTGCCATTTTTGTTCTAACACAAGCTTTCAAATCTACTTCCCTACAATTTGAAGTTATACTTGTTATTACTCTATGAAATGGACCTAAAGAATTATTATTTGAACTAACATTAATTAAAAGAAAATAAACACATTTGCAATCCGATATTTGAAAACACATTTTGAGTGATTTCAAAACAAAGTTAGACTAAATTTCCTTGTTTATCATTTTATAATTTTTTTGCTATTTTTAGCTGTATTTTTAGTACAAATTTCACTAAAAATACCACTAATGTTCGTAACAAATAATATTTTTTTAAAATAAAGATTTTAATCACTCAATTGGCATTAAAATGTTAACCAAAAGGGTTAGAATGAGTGTAACTACTATATTTATAACATATATAAGATTGATATCTTATTTGTGTTCTTGCTTAACAATAAGAATACTTATTCATTCTTATATCTATCAAAATATTTGTTAAATACCTTTTGTGTGAAAAAATTTAAAAAAACATACTATTATAAAAAAAATGCAATTAAAAAACATAAATTTTTCTTTTTTAATACTAAATATATAATTAAGAAAGAACTATCACGATATAAATTTTAAAACAAATTATTACATGAAGTAATTCTATTTGAGTAATTTAAGACCTTAAGAGTAAGTATGCATGGATCAAATAATTCAATATGAGAACGAGTATGGTGAAAATATTTTATTTTTTTTTCAAAAGTTAAATATTACCTGTATTATACTAAATATTCTTCACCAATATATTAATAAATTCAAATAATTCTTATAATTAAGAATTTATTTCCCATCCTTAATTAATATTAATTAAAAAATAGAAAAAATATATGTTAAAATTCTAAAAAAAAGCAAAAGTTTTGAAAGGGGAAATCTAAGTCATTAAAAATCATTGGCATACTAGATTGTATTTGACTAGTTATTTTTATTTTTATCTCTTTTTATATGTTTTTTTTTTTTTTTTTATTT
>Ga0209489_109032_pt1 | contig 12887 bp, 5 predicted proteins | sample SiratrowhiteBW_FD_187527 | JGI IMG/M metagenome (GOLD analysis project Ga0209489, IMG submission 187527) | Root nodule microbial communities of legume samples collected from California, USA - Siratro white BW (SPAdes) (version 2) | ecosystem: Host-associated > Plants > Roots > Nodule | place: USA... | reverse complement strand
AAAATATATATATATATATATATATATATATATATATATATATATTATTTTTATGATCTAAAATTTTATGAAACTTTTTGATAAAACTTCCTCTTAATTTAAACTATTTTTTTAAAATTAATTTGAGTAGAATGGTGTGTAGACTCCCGAAAATCAGTCCAGAAACATAAAAGAAACAACTATTAGTATATAAAATAGATAAAAGGATAACAGATAGGTTTTTCTTTGTTAGCATTAGACGATTATAAGAAGAATGACAAGTCCCGAGAGTCAAAAGGGTCTTACTCAACATTAGACATTAGAGAGTGACACTTTCATTAAGGAAAAATAACTTTTTAAATGAGAAAGAAATTAATTATGAGAGATATCATACAATTATTATTTAAGGGATAAAATCCCCAGCTATGATACTACTTTAGGTATCTAGCTCGAAGTGTTCATAACCAAACCGATAAAAAAAATGAAAACTGTTCTAAATAATTGATAATTGAAAAAAATTGAAAACATTTACTAAGTACACAAGAAAAAGAAAAATCTATAAATGTTTTTGTATATTATATTCATTAGACTTGCTGATTTTCACTAACTCATCACAGAATCCTCAGTCTCCAACGTCCCCTTCACCGCCTCCGGAACCGCCACCCTCACCGCCAAATAAATGACCCCATTTCTCTTCCCTTCCCAGTCCCTCAACCCGTAACTCAAAACCTGCATGCAATTTTCCGGCGTAACAAAATCGGAAAGTGCGATTCTGGCCACCGCAACAGGTCGAACAGCCTTGAACCTGTTGCTTTGAACCTCGAAAGTGACCGAGCGTGCATGCAGAGGCATCTCCACCATCAATTTCTCGTTCCACGAAAATAAACTCCTTTTATCGGTACCACTATCTTTGGCCATCTTGGTGGTACAACACTTTAACGACTCTGCCCGAACCACCACGTAGGGTTCCTCCGTCACACGAAGGTTTTCACAACCTATAACTGTGATCTCTAACACAGTACCCGAGCTTAACCCCATAATACACAAAAAATTGTGAAATTGTGAAACTAACTGTGATTTTCTAAGTGTCTTATTTTATATGGTTTGTTGTTGTAAGAAGAAGGGTGAAGTTTGTTTTATAGTAGTACAACATCTTACATAGTAGGTTTGCGAATACGAGGAAAGAGGAAACGCGAGGGAAATTATTAAGTTGTTTCAGTGTTTTTCTTGTAAACGTGTGTTGACTTTTTGACTGGACTTTGACTTTCGTCTGCACTTTGCAAATTTTACTGCAATGTAACGCCAAAGAAGACGCTGTGATGCGGAATCGTTGGTATGTTTGTTGAAATTGAATGATGATTTGCGTGAAAAATGCATGAAACTTTGGGAACACGTTTCCTTGTCTGCTGTGTCCAATAATAACAATAATGAATCTTGGATGTTTTTTTTTATCCCACATATATATTACTAAAGAATTCTTACATACTAATGGTAATTTCATTTTAGTTTCCTAAGCTTCACCCGATACGTATTCAGTATCTCAAAAGGGGCAAAAATTCTGGTGCAATTTTCTCTGAAAATTCTCAGAAATTTCATTTAATTTTCTTTAAAATAAGACAAGGTTAATTTTAGAAAACATTCAATATAATTCTAACAGAACGAAAATTTTGAAAAATGAGCACGATTTCAGGTGAATTAAACAAAATAAAATTTTTGGAATTATTATTTTTTTATTCATTCTAAAAATTTTAAACAAAAATTGTATCAGAATGATAATTTTACTCTCAAAAGTTCCGTATTACGTGTAGTTGGAAGAAAATTTAAAATTCAAAAAAATTTAAATGCTTATATGATTTTAAATTGTTGGGAAGTGGATCAAGATAAAATAAAACGTAAAAAAAGTATTTTGAAAATAAGGATAGTTTGCATGGGAACAATAAGCACATGGGGGAGAAGTCATTTCCTCTCGTGACATACACATTAAAAAAATAGTTTAAACAAGTTTATCATTTATATCCAAACATAAGATTGATGAAAAAAATATTATTTATTTATAATCTTAAATCTATTATATTAATAATCTGTATTAAAAGAATATATCTAAATACATGATGATTTTTTTTTCTTACTGATAATGAGATACTATAAAATAGCAGAAATCTTAGGGCGATTTGAAATTCTAACCTGTATGTAAAAAGAATAAGGTTCATTTTTGTTTTTTTTTTTTTTCATTTACCAAATAGAATATAGAAGTGTCTTTTAATCATTCCATATCAGAGTCATTAAATATGTTAAAAATAATTTAATATTTTCTTTTCTTTTCACAAAAGATAGTAGGTGTTCTTAATATCTTAATGTATAATTATTTATATACGAAACTAATGTTACATTAAGGATTTAATAATATTTTAATTAGATTGTAACCTTATATAATTATATAATTTAATATGTATTTTTCAATAAGTTATTATCAATGTATAATCAAAATATTTTTTTTAACGGTTATGAATATAATAAATTAAAATACTTAATAAATATTCCAACACTATTACATACACAATTAAAACCCTAGACTACCCTCATCATAACCTACCATACAAATAAGTACCTAAGACAACAAAAGACATTACTGGTACATTATTCTCAACCTCACCGAGACAGAGCAAACTTGGTTAAGTAAATGAAAGGTTCCGAACATCCTACACTTAACAACCAAAAATACAATACTTCTATAGCACTTCCTTCAACTATAACCATGAGATACATCTTCAAGTATTTTCCATACAAAGTATTTTCCATACAATTCCACTAGATATTGGCTTGTATTATTTCTCTAGATTCTTTAACAATCCTTGGAATATTATGTCCCAATGATCTTAGCCAAAAGGTCTAGAAAGGTAATGTATTTTGTAGTAGTCATCTTTCTGGTATCTTTGTGGTTTGTTTGTATTTGTATTTTGTGTGTAGTCGTAGTAAAATATTTTTTTGTATGGATTTATGTTTTGGTAGTTGTGACAATTCTTGAATAGAGTATGTTGTATAAGGGTTGGAACACTCCTTTAAGTGTTCTTTTTATTTTATTCATTATTTGCTGTTCAAAAAAAAAGAAAATATCCCAATGCTTCGTTCCTCCATTTTGGCGATTTTTCAAAGGTTAAAAGAAACTCCAGAATCTACGCTCCTTATGTCGAGTACCAAGCATGCTTCCATGGTCTTCCTTCAAATCTTATAATTACCAGCAAAACAGAACACAAATTTTGCCTCGCTCAAGGACCCAGACTTGATCATTTACTTCTAAAAACCCCATTTCTAGAGATGACTATTATAATTAGTAATCCTACCATCTACCAAAACATATGTCAACTTTATCCTCTACGTTTAAATTTCTTATTTTAAACACTGTAATGGATACACTAACCACTCTGTCAAGAAAAAATAAATTCTAAGATTTCTATATTTAATTCATAACTATTTTTTAAGTTGAGCAAGATAGAGAATCTGAACTGGATCAACTACCTCATCATTGAAAATAATATTATTTCTCTGAATGAAAATTTCCTATATTACTCCTACCTACATTCCTAATCATAACACATTTTGATTTCTTATTAAGACTTATGTAAAAGAAGCATTACATCTCCTAAATATAAAACCAGTTTCATAAAATCAATATAAGGTCTTGGTAACTCAACCCGTAAAATTTCCTAATTATTTTTAATAAAATTAAAGTTAAACCCATCCGGACTCGGACGTTTTGAACTACCACTAAGTTATTTGAAAATATATTTCAAGCAATGTATATCACACTTCTCGGTATATAAATTGGACACTAAGTCACTTCTCGGTATATAAATTGGACATTTAGTAGTTTGTTTTCAAGCCGCAAACACAATTCACTGAAGATGCAAAACCATATTTTAATTGTAATTCATGATAAACACAATGGGAATGTATAAGCAATTTAAAGCGAAGACGTAAAAGCTTGTTTGGATTCTTATTCATTTTAAGCTGAATGAGTCATCTCCTACTCAAAAGCTAAGAAAATGTTAAAAGTTCAGATAATTAGCGGATAAAACTGACCCATGAATCGAAAGCTGTTGTCAAAAATTGAAAAAATATTAGAACAACTTTTTTCAATTTTGTTTCACTATGTTCTTAGATATTATTTATTTTTAAAGAGCGAGTTATTATAATTTTTTCAGTCACATGTGACTGTAGTAATCTATTTAACCAATTTGAAAAGTTGTTTGAAGGAAAATATTTCAAGTCATAATGTTTTTTCTGTCACAAACCTCAGACATATATAGAACTTATTTAATCACACGATAAATTTGTTATTTTAATAAATTACTATTTTATAAATATCTTTAAACGGCGGCGAGCAACGGTCCAAAGTTTGAAATTACGTTGTAAGTGAAAAAGCATGGCTACATAAAAAACACTATTTTTCTTATACTTTCTCATATTATCCAAATGGCCACCCAACCAAGGACTCTCGAGTTCACGCTTCTCTCGGCGGAAGGTCTCCACGTCAGGGGGAAACCGGCCAACAACAATGTCTTCGCGGTGGTTCGCGCCGACTCCATTGCCAGCCACACGACGGCGACGGTGACGGAGAGCAACGGATCTTTGTGGTGGAAGGAGACGTTCTCGGTGGAGGTGGGGCCGCACGCGAGGTGCTTGACGATTGAAGTGAAGTGCAGGATGGGAGCGGGAGAGAGAGACGTTGGCGTGGCAAGAATCGCGCTTTCGGATTTTCTTGAAGGCTCCGAAAGTTTGCAGTTTTTGAGCTACAGGTTGAGGGACTGGGATGGCAGAGAAAACGGGATCGTTCATTTCTCCGTCGGAGTGGCGCCGCCGCCTCCGTCTCACGCCGCCGCCGCTGAGAATGATTGTGGTGGAGTTGTTACCGGCACTCCCGTTTGGTGGAACGAGTCATCGACAAGTGGCACCAGCAATGTTTGATTGCTTGATTCTCTTTACAACTCGGTAGGACGATTATTGTTTGTTATCTTTTAGGTTTTGAGTTGATGAACAACAATTTGGTGTTTTCGTTCTTGTTGATTTGACTTTGAATCACTACGAAGTTTCTAGGTATACTTGAATCTACTTTTAACTAATTCTAATATGAATTTATATTTTTAAGTTTTAATTTTTATTACTAACGTTGTTGTTTTGATATTATATATTTTAATTTCTTAAACTCTTCTTCTATATTCTCTTGTAAGGAAAAGGATATAATTAGAGAAGACCTGACACATCGCTTTTTCATAATACATCTTATTTTCACAATTAAATTTCTCTTCTACTTTAATCATTGGAAGGTGACCGCAGTTTATTTTTCTATTTTTACTCAATGACGATAATAAATATGTCACCTAGAAAACAATTTTACATTAAAAATATTCTGTATCTAAATAAATATATCACTTATATCTGCTGCAAATACATATTAGTGCAACTTATTCACTCTTTTTAGTAACAGTTTTAGTGTGGTCTGTGTTTTATTGAGTTGAAGTATATCATTAAAGTATTTTTATTTATATTTTTTTATTATTGAAAAAATATTAATGTAAGTTATAGAAATATTATTTTGGAAAAAATAATATTTCATAGAAAACTGAAAAATTTATTTTCTTAAATTAAAACTAACATCTTAAAACAATAAGATTATATTACTTGACATTTTTATCTCTTCAAGCAAGAGAAGAGATATATAGAAGTATTATTATACACATTGAAATTCTCTTAATTTATTGCGGAAAATAGCTCTTGTAGTAAATTCTTCTAATCTTTCTCCTAGAAAAATTCCCCAGAGAAAAAAGTTAAGCAACATGGATATATGGTTAGAAAGGAAACAATGCATGTGAATACAACTGTTAGTGCTAGAAAGAAAATGATGCATAGTTTCATACAACTGTGAATGATTAATCTTTGTGTCATTCCCCTTTGTTGGTGGGTGGAACAACTTGACAACTAGCAATAGCAATGTTTGATTTTGAATCTGTTTGCAACTAGACACGATAATTCTTTATTATATTTTTTTTCTTTTTGATTCGGTGGAAATCAATTTGGTTTGGTTTGCACAAGTTGTCAGGTTGATGTTGGTTCTAGTGTACAGAAGTATATAATTTTAAATATTTTGTTCACATTAGTATATTTGAAATTTGTAAATGATGAGAATTGAAAGAATGGGCTTTGGATAAACATTTATTTTCATAATATAATTTATAATTTTTTATTTTTAATTTTAACTAATGTTTATGTTGGTTATTTAAACTTTCATTACTATTTTTTTATAAAATTTTATTTATTAAATTTTAATTTTAATAATTTGTCTAAAAGTATCATTTGTAGTTTTCTAATTTTGATTTATTTATATCATGAACAAATGATAAAAAAATATTCTTTAATTAATTAAGATTATATTTTATGCGACTTATTTGTTTTGAATTGTTAGAAATTATTGACTGATTTAAAATTTTCTGTCGTTAAAATTAGTTATTAATAACATTTTGTAATGGATATTGTTATACGAGCATATAAATTGTTATGATAGTAATATAAATACGAGCATATAGACATAGGTACATGAGCAACACTTGAAAAATGATATTAAATATTTTATTTTGAATCTTTTTCTGGAAATAATTTATATATATATATATATATATATATATATATATATATATATACTGTATTTTAAAATAATTTATAATTTGCACAAACTCTTTCCTAAATTTATAACTGTTAATTTTTTTATATAATGAATAAGTTTAAATGGGTGTTGTATAATATAAGCTGGTTTAAACTACAATCTATCCAAGCGAGGCAATGAAATGATCTAATTCGATTCAATCGATAATTTCTTTTGTTATAACATATCAGACTTGTTTCGGTATATCATATCAAACTTGTTTCGATAACTATATTTTAATAAATGACTCTTGAATCTTTTATATTTTTAATAAAACGACACCTATTTCTTTTATTTTATTTAAAAATAATTTATTAACTAAAAGTTAAATAAAAAATAGTGAAAATTAAAAACAAAATATCAATGAATTTATAGATAAAGAAATCAAATGATTTAACTATAGAAAAATTATTCCTATATTTTCTAAGTCCACATATTGTGTGAACGGCTCTTGTAAGGAATGACTTCGATCATCACAAGCGTCAACTCAACAGCAATCCAAATATCATATATTTTAGTATTGACCTCACATTCTAATTTTAGAATTATACATAGAAAACACTTTAATGTAAAAGCTCACATCCTTAAATTATTAATTTAATGAAAGAAGTAACAATCATATTTTTTTATCTTATTTATTTTTGTATTGATATATATATATAAATATTATAATAAATTAGTAAATTTAATTGGAAATGTTGTAGTTATTTGTTTACTTTATATATATACATATATATATATATATATATATATATATATATATATATATATATATATATATATATATATATATATATATTAAAGTATTGTGTTTGGAAAATAAAACTCTTTAGACATTAATAAGGAAATTTATAATTTAGTGATAATATAATTTTACGATAATTTTAATACATAAAAATTAGAAAGTTCACCATTTTATAAAATAATCTTTATTTTTAACTTTTAATTTCATAATTTTTAGTTAATATAATAATTTAACTAAACCGAGGGAGGTGATGGTCAATTTTATTAAAATATAAAAAAGCGTATCATTTATTAAAAGCATTCGCTGATAAAACAATTATTAAAATCATGGAAAGGTATAAAATTTAATTTAAAAATAAAGAAATTATAAAGAATATTTTATTAAAAATATACGAATATATATTCTATTTCAAAGTTAAAAAAAAATCTAAGTGTTATTTATCATAAAATTAAATAGGGTAAATGCAGTTTTTATAAAATCAAAGGAAGTAAATGTAGTTTTGCCATAATTTTATCCTGCTAAAAATATAATTTTATAATTACTTCAACCTAACACTTATCATTCCCTGGTATCGTAGGCACGTGTCACTTTTCTTATAGAGATGAAATAAAGGTGTCACTGCACTTCTTAAAATAGTGTATCATTTTGTTCTGCATTATCCAATTTTTTTGCGTGAGAGAAGTGACACGCAAATGGATGCAGGGTGGAGGATTCTCTTATCCTTTATCAACTACGTTAAAATACATTTAAATAATGTTTTATAAATACTTTTAAGAAAACAAGTTTAAAAATAAAAATAACTTATAAAGTTTAATTTAGAAAAAAAAAAACTAATTGCATTAGACTCCCATACAATTATACAGATTATTCAAACACGAGAAAACTTGTACACACATCATCGAAATTTCCACAATGAATAGTTCTTCCAGGAACCATTAATAATCTCGGGCCAAAATGAAATTTCGTAGAGTTTAATATAAAAAAAAATAGTCTTACATTTGTGTTGGAACATTAGGAAAGTTCATGGTCAATGTCTTTGCACACATACACGGTACGTAAGAAACACCCTTGCATTTTGTAGTTGGAAGTGTTGTTTCCTCACTTCTTCACATCCAAAACCTCTACTATTAAACCCCATCCACTCTTTCAATCCTTTCATTCCAAACACTACTCAAAATCATTACATTCTTTCTTATTTATTTTCTTCCACTAAATTAATTACATAGCTCTAACAGTATCATAGATATGGAGACAAAACAACAGAAACTCACTTTGGAGATCACAATTATGTCGGGAGAAAACATAAGTGTGGACAGAAATTCAGTAGCAGAGATGTATGTTGTTGTTCGTGCAGAGTCTTTGAATTGTCACGTGACAAAAATGGTGAATGGAGATGATGGAGTGCATGCATGGAATGAGAAATTGTTATTGGAGGTTCCTTCATATGCAAGGTGTGTTACGTTTGAGGTCCAATGTAACAAATACAAAGGACTTCGTCCTGTTGGGGTGGCAAGGATTGCTCTTTTAGATTTACTTATTGCCAAAAATAATAATGTTTCATCCGAAAGTGTGTCTCAAATGTTTTGTTACGGTTTGAGGAACTGGGAGGGTCGACGTAACGGAGTTATTAATTTCTCGTTGAAGGAAGTGGATAGTTTAAGTGCAGAAAGAAAAGAAGAGAAAGAGACAAAGATGGTAAATTGTAGAGGAATTGAGAATGAAGTGATAGGGTTTGATGTGGAGCCTAACAAATCCAGTGATGTTGTCATTGGCATTCCAGTTAATTGGTGTACAAACCAAATCCTAGTTTGAAATGTTGTTTTCTTATAGAGTTAGATTCCTCATCCAATTCATTTTCCCTTATTCTCTTTTATTTGAGTTTGTATCACAACTATAGAAGTTGGGAACAATAGATGTGTGGTTTTTGAAATTAAATATCGTGTTATTATAAGTAATGGAATAGTAGTACAGTGAAATAACACATCTTTACATTGAACTCTTCCCTAGTTTTGTTAAAGTATGTACCTGTCAAATTGAGTTTGATTTTATTTTTAAATTTTCCTGTGAAAATTTATTTATTGATAAAATAAATAGGATTGGATTAACTTTATTTATTGATAAAATGAACCTAATCTTAATATTATAGTTAAAGAGTAGACAAAAAAAAGTATACTTTTACATTTAATACATATTTTATCATATCCTATGTTGGGATAATAATAGGATACAAAATATATTTTCAGTATATAGTAAGTATTGAAATATTTTTTTTGTGTAATAAAATAATAGTTTCAACATAGAAAGTTAAATTTTACGTGTATATTTAATATAATCTTTAACGGATTAGACTTATTCTATTAAAATAATTCCTTTGTCAATTGAAAAAAATCAATAAAATTAAAATTACTGTATGAATTTTTTTATTATACTAAAAAACGTTTCAATACTTAATGTACTAAACACATATTTTATCTTAAATTATATGTTTCGAAAGAATATCGACGCCGTATAATATGAGTTTGTATAAATTTTATATAAATAATAATAAAATTAATATATAAATGTAGAATGTCAAATATACTATTAAATCAAATTGAAATGATCTGTAAGTATAACTCAAATTCATTATAAAATCTATCATATCTAATTTTCTTAAACTTAATCTCATTCAAAGAATTTTTAGGATAGAGAGAATTGGTGAGACAAACAATCTCATGAATACTTTTAGTGAGAGAATTTATTTAAAAAAAAAAAGAATTTTTTTTTCTCTGTGTTCTAAACGTGTGTAAGCATTAAATAAGTTAAACTTCTAATTTTAAACTTTTACAACTCAACTGAGATATGATTTCTATGTAATTGAATGATTTCAACCTAAAAGTTTTCGTGGCAAATTATGAGTAATTGTCCTCATTCATTTAAATTTGACATGATGAACTAGTTGACTAGTTATGAACATAATTTTTTTTTCTCCAAACTTAAGTTAATCGTACACGACAGAACAAAATAAACTGTGACCTTATGTTCATTTAAGTTCTTAAATTGTATACATTAGAAAAATTGAAGGTGTTTCGTGGGTTAGGGTGTGGGAAACTTACTACTCAATTAACAACATTCTCATTGTTTTGTTATGTGAGATAAGATACGTGAAACTTGTCCCCAAAGTTTGATGCAATCAACACGCAATAACCATCCCATTATTCCAATAAATACCCCCTATCATACACCTTAGTAGATAACGTATATATGGAGTCATCCTTCTACACATTATGTCAAAGTCAAAGTCAAACAGTCCACACGTTAAAGAAAAACACTCAAATCCTAAACAAATTAATAATTTTCCGCTCGTTTCTCGTATTTGCAAATCCACTGTACAGTGGCACCTCAAGAGTTTAAGATTTAAAGTAAATTAAAAAAATAAATACCTTTTAAATTAATAAAATAATTAAAATTATAATATTTTTGTTTAAAATTTATTTAGAGTTCAATTCTTTTATTTTTTTTAAGTTTTAAATAACTTAATCATATGATCTAATTCATATATTTATGTATTTTTATATAAAATTAAAAACTATAATATATAATAATTAATATAATTATAAGTCTATAAAATAAAACTAAGTTAGAAAGATAAAATTTAATTGTTAAAACAATAAATTTGATGATTATATCTTTGTTTTAAAATTTTAAATTTTTTATTATCTTTCAATATTATCCTTTAATAAGTCTTTAAATTTAATTTATAAATTCTAAATTTTTAATTTTTTTTCTAAATTTATATAAATTAAAATAATAATAAAAATTAAAAAAATGAAAATCAATTTATTAATTATATATTATTTTTACTTGATATTAATAATATTTATATAAATTTAAAATAAGTTAAAATATTTTATACTTTTAATTAAAAATTATTTTTAATGTAATTTTAAAATTAATTTTCTTTTAGTTTTATAATAATATATATTAATATTAAATTACCGGTAAACCTGTTAGGCCTTGACCCACACCCTGCTCCTATATATATTATTGTAACATGTTCTACAACTATAAAACAAACGTCATTCTTCTTCTTACAACAACAAACCATAACATAACACACTTACATAGTTGGTTTCACAGCACTTCAACCCTTTTTGAGTACTAATGGGTTGAGCTCGGGTAGAGTGCTAGAGATCAGTTATAGGTTGTGAAAACCTTCGTGTGACGGAGGACCCCGGTGGTTCGGGCAGAGTCGTTAAAGTGTTGCACCACCAAGAAGGCCAAAGATATATGGTGGCACCGACAAAAGGAGTTTGTTTCGTGGAACGAGAAATTAATGGTAGAGATGCCTCTGCATGCACGCTCCGTCCGTCACGTTCGAGGTTCAAAGCAACAGTTTCAAGGCTCTTCGACCTGTTGCGGTGGCCAGAATCGCACTTTCCGATTTTGTTATGCCGCAAAATTGCATACAAGTGTTGAGTTATGGGTTGAGGGACTGGGAAGGGAAGGGAAGAGAAACGGGGTTATTTACACCACGGAATATTTTGAAGAATCTATTTATATATATATATGAATAGATTCTTCATGTTTAATTAGTAAAATAACATAGGATGATAAGTTGGTTAAAATGAAAACACGGTGAACTTTTTATAAATAATTAAAAAAATATTATTTGGTTAACTCAAATTTGTAGTAATACATTATATTCTACGTACTTTGTCATTTATAATTGACGTAAAAAATTAAAAAAAAATTCAAAATTTGAAAAATTTAAAGATATTATGTCGATTGGGAGGTGTCATCCGACGTATGTAGCTCATATTACATCGGTTAGGACCTTCAAACCGACGTAATATCATTTTTTGGCGCGCAAGTGTATTTTGAAAAAAATTTGATAAAATTCGGTCAGATATTACATCGGAAGCTCCCAACCAACGTAATATATTCCTCGAGTTAAAATAGGGATTTCAAAAGAAATATTAACTCTTGAGTATCACTTTTCTCTTACGCTTACATTTTCTTCTCCTTTACCTTCTCCTCACCTCACCCCCGCTGCCTCCTCCTCACCCTCACCCTAGTGACCTCCTGCCTCCGCCTCACCTTCGTTGTCTTCTCCTCATCCTCACTGCCTTCTCCTTACCCTCTCAACCTCTCGTTGCCTTTTCCTCTCCACCTTCGATGATGTCGCTTTTATCTATGAAGCTCGGACACTCCATTTTTGGTGACGTATCCGTGTCCGACACGTATCGGATACTGACACCGGTACGACACTCGTACGACACGTATTAGTTAAGTGTCCAGTTCAAAAGATAATATTTTAAACATCTAACAATTTTAACATAGTTCTAACATAATTTTAACAGAGAATAATACAATAATTTACTTAAAAACTCGTTAATTTATTATAAAGATAAGATACAAATCTTATATATAATAAGAATATTTAGATTATACATATTTCTTTTGACTTTTTAGATTTTAGATAAA
>Ga0209489_109031_pt1 | contig 12888 bp, 5 predicted proteins | sample SiratrowhiteBW_FD_187527 | JGI IMG/M metagenome (GOLD analysis project Ga0209489, IMG submission 187527) | Root nodule microbial communities of legume samples collected from California, USA - Siratro white BW (SPAdes) (version 2) | ecosystem: Host-associated > Plants > Roots > Nodule | place: USA... | reverse complement strand
AAATTCATTTTTAAGTGAAATAAAAAAAAAAAAACAGAATTGTGTGTAATACAAAATAAATAATATTTTTAAGTAGGAAAAACAAATTTGAATAAGTATAATGGACTAGAAATAACTATTTTTTTAGACTTAAAGTAATGGATTTTTGTTGGTTATCTTTGGGTCAATTTAAATTTGTATAAAGCAATTATTATTTACACCTTTTTATTTACGTGCCTCAAATGTTTTGAAATATCATATTTTTCGTTGGTGATTTATATTTTAGGTAACACTCCAAACAGCTCTAGTGAGAAAATATTTAATTATACTAACCTATACTTGAGACTTCACTACACTTTAAAACTAATTAAAAGTTTTAAAATCTTAAATTTATTTATATGCAACTATCTATTAATTTTTAAAAAACTCTAAAAATAGATATTTTTTAATCAAAGATTCTTTTTATCCTAAATCTTTAACTAAACACTCACCTTTTAGGCCGTTAGTTACAAATGTTTTCAAAATCTATTGTGACCTATCCTCTCCAAGTCTATTATCACCCACCCACAAAATAGTGATGTACCTGAAAAATATTAATAAGTAATTATATATATATATATATATATATATAATTAACTGTCATATAAATAATGATATTTTAGATAATATTGAGTATATTAATATATTAAAATAAATGTACAATTATAATGAATAAATAAATAAAATTTAATATGTAAGCACTTTAAAGAAATACTTTAATTTTATAAAAATTGTTAAACTTTGACAATCCATGCATAAATATTATAATATTTTAATGTAATTTATAATGGTTAATTTATATTAATGTAAGTATTAAGTTGTGGTGTTTATAGTGATTAAATTGATGATAATGTGTAGATTAATAAAAAAACTTATTAGGTAGCTTTCTATAAATAACAAAAAGTTTAAGGCATGAACTCATCTTAAAAAGAATAAAATTTTAACAGTGATATTTTCTTATTTCATCGTACATTTTCTTATTTCTTTTTAGTTCGACTGATTTTTTTAGTTTAAAATTAAATTAAAATGCATTATGAACATTTTTCTTAGAATACAAAGATAAGCTAAAACATATTTAGTATATAGAAAATTACACCACAAACACTCTATAAATCCTAAACACACATAAACATTACTGTTTTTATAATATTTATTAATGTCTTTATAACCTCTATTTCTTATTATGAAAGCAATTCATAAATTAAAATATTTACATGTTTAGATCATTTCTTAAACTTACTTTTTTTCAGTGAGTATTTTATGTTAGATTAACATATATATTAATAACAGACAAATAAAGTATACAATAACAAAGAGAAACATATATGATATCTTTATGTTAGTTCGTCTGCTAAGATATATTACGTCAAAAACTCAGTCAATATGTTATTTTTCATTAAGTTTACTGTCTAACAAAATACTATACTTTCTTAGATCAAACTGTATTTATTAGTTTTGATCAAAGTTTTTCCAAATAAAGGAGTAAAATATTTTTTTCATAAAGCATTTGAAGTCCTTCGAGCATCATAATTTGATACTTGAGATGTAACAACTATAATAAACTTTTCTTTTTTTACCAAAAGTTAAACATAAGTTACAAAGAGGACCAATTCAACATAATTTTTTAATATATAAAATTATTTCTAATTTTTTTATTTTAATATATATATATATATGTATATTTTAATATAGGTATACTCTTTATTGAAATTTTATATTAGGAGTTTTAAGGACAGAAAATATTGGTTAACTAATATTAAAGTCTATTTATTTTGAGACATTATTTAGGACAAAAGATATAAGTGATTTGTGGTGAGAATAAACAAATATTTGATTGATAATTGAGAAAATGAACGAGAAATTTGTCTTTTGAGTGAAAAAAAAATATAATGCAAAAGAATAAAAGTAGTCTTTCTAGGTAGGAAAAACAAATTTAAATTACAATTATAATGGATTAACCATAACTATCTTCCTACACCTTTGTATTTTGTCTCTGCACTTCCACACACTCATCAAAATGACCATTATACTTTTGACCAAAAATTAAAGAAATTCAATACTCCCTAATTTATTTGTATTTCAGACTGGACAATCGAAATTAAAAAAAAAATATGTTTCAAATTGTACAATCATGAATATGAAAAATATATATTTTAGATTATACAATATAGAATATAAATTACAAAAATTATATTTTTGATTATACAATTTGAAATGTAAAGATTGTATTCTAGGTTGTGTAACCTAAAATGCAAAAGAAAATTCGTATATGATCATTGTGCAATTTGGAATATAAACAATCCAGAAAGGATGCTTTTTGGTATTTTCAAAAACATGGAAGTATGAAAAAAATGTATCCTGTCTTTTTAGGCTTAAAGTAATGGTATTTAAGTAACGGACTTTACTTGTTTATCTTTAGGTCAATTTTGATTATAATAATGTAATTACGTAATTACTATTTGCACCTCCATATATTTTTTTTCTTTTTCCTACACCTCAAATGTTTTGAAATGTTCATTCTTTCTTTTATGATTTCTATCTCTTGTCATTTTTGTGTTTCTTTTAGAGAGTAATGTTGTGAAGTACTAGTGAATGCATTTATTATTAATAAAGTAAATGGTAACAAAATAATTTTACTCTTCCAAGTTATTCACTCTAACTACACACTTTTTCTAACACTTAATTCAGCCACATTAAAAAAAATAACAGTAAACACATTTTTTAAAACATTATAAAGACACTAATCTACACATTCAACAATTCTAAACACACTCTAAAACCGAATAAAAGCTTTAAATTCATTACACATTAACAAATACACATATACTTAAAAACTCTAACTTCACCTTAACTAACACTCCAAACAACTGTAAAAAAGACAAACTAATTACACTAACCTACACACACTCAAAAGACTTAAGTACACTCTAAAACTAATTAAAAACTTTAAAACCCTATATCTATTCACAAGTATTTACTAACTTAAAAAAACTCTATAAATAAAAACCTTTCAGCCAAAGAAAATCCTTACCCTAAATTTTTTAGACGACACCCACCTTCTAAATGACCAGTTACTCCTAAATCCAAATCCATTGTCATCCACTATCTCTAAATCCATTTTCACTCACCCACAGAGTAGTAATGTACCTGAAGAGCCATTGTCCATAACAGCTAGATACCTTGAGAGTCATTATGCATGTGTTGTTCTTAAAAACTTTATTAATCAGATACTTTTAGAAAATTTAGTCACTAGAGATAATAAGATAATTGATGCTTAAGAAACTTAGAAACCCAACAACCCTTGTATCTTGGTCAATATTAGTTAAAAAATAATCACAATGTAAGTATTCTATCATTTTTTTTAAATTTCTTTTCATAAAGAGTTTTATATTTTCTTTTTCTTTTTTAAGATTTCAGATTGAGAGTTCATGGGAGTAAAAAAACCCTCCATCCAAATACTAACACAGATGCAGAAAAAAATATACTAAACAAACTTGCATAGTTACTAAATTATCCTAAAGACAGGCTAACCTACACACACTCAAAAGTCATAAACACACTTTAAAACTAACAGCTTTAAACTTACTTTAATCACATACTAACCATTTTTAACTATACTCTAACCACCATTGACACTTTGAAACCTTAACTCTACTTTAACTACACAGACAAATAATCCTAAATCATTCTGGAAACAACTACTTTATAACTTCAAACAAACTCAATAAATAAATATAAAGGATAAATCTATCTGTACAAAATAACATAACCATTTCAAACAAACTCTATAAATAGACATTTTAACCGTCACTATTAAACACTTATTCTCTATCCAGAGACTCTCTTTATTTCTAAACCTTTAAGTGAGCATTATTATCTCCTACCAACAAAATAGTTACATATCTTAAGAGTCATTATTCATGCATGTCCTCATATACTATAGATAATTCATAATGAATTTTAATAATAACTTTAATAAGTAATTATATATATATATATATATATAATTATTAATATAAATAATGATATTTTGGATAATATTGAATATAATAATATATTAAAATAAATGCAGGATTATAATGAATAAATAAATAAAAGTTAATATGTAATCTTAAAAATGACACTTTAAAAAAATATGCTAATTTTATAAATCTTTTTAGTTAAACTTTGAAAGCTAATAAAGGATAAATATAATAATATTTTAATGTAATTTATAATGACTAATTTATATTATTGCAAGTATTAAGTTGTGATGTTTATAATGATTAAATTGATGATAATGTGTAGATTTATGAAAAACTTGTTAGGTAGCTTTCTATAAATAAATAAAACAAAAGTTTAAGATATGAACTCGTCCTAAAAAAAATAAAATGTTAACGTCATGATTTAGTTTCGGTGATTTTTCTTATTTCACTGTACATTTTCTTATTAGTTTGAGTGATTTTTTAGTTTAAAATTAGATTGAAATGCATTATGAATATTTTTTTAAAATATAAAAATAAACTAAAATACATTTAGTATATAAAAAATTACACAACAAACACACTATAAATTCTAAACACACATAAACATTAATGGTTTTATAATATTTATTAATGTTTTTATAACCTCTATTTCTTAATATGAACACAACTTTAAAAGTTAAAATATTTAACTTTTTACATAATTTCTTAAACTTATTTTTTTCGTGATTTTTCATCTTATATTAACACATATATTAATAACGAGAAGAAAGAGAAACATATATGATGATATTTTTGTGTTGTTTCGTTTGTTAAAATATATAACGTCAAATACTCAGTCAATATATTACTTTTCACTAAGTTGACTATGTTGCAAAATACAATACTATTTTCCTTTATGACGTGAGTGTATTTATTAATTGATCAAAGCTTTTCTAAATAAAGAAATGTAATATTTTTTCCGAAAACATTTGAAGTGAAAATGGTCCGTGAATCATAATTTTGATACTTGTAATGTAGTAACTATAATACACTTTTTTTTTTTCTTTTACCAAAAGTTAAGCATAGGTTACAAAGAGGACGAACTTAACATAATTTTTTTAATATCTAAACCTATTTCTAATGTTTCAATGTTATTTTTCGATCAATATTAAACTTAATTTATTATTTTTTTCAGACATTATTTATGATAAAAAAGATATAAAAATAATCTGTGGTGACAATAAATATATTTTCGTTCATAATTGTATGGGGAGATTTTGTATTGATAACTGAGAAAATGAATGAGAAATTTATTTTTGAGTGAAATAAAAAAAAACGTGTGTAATGCAAAAAAATAAAAGTAGTCTTTCAAGATAGGAAAAACAAATTTAAATTACAACTATTAAAGGGTTAACTGTAATTATTTTTTTATGCATTCTTTATGCACTTTTGTACTCTCTTCTTATAGCTTTATAGACTCAACAAAACGACCATTATACCGTTGAAGAAAAAAATTAAAGAAATCATATACCTTTTAATCCTTTTGTATTTCGAATTGCATAATTAAAATTAAAAAAAGTATGTTTTAAATATAAAAAATATATTTTAGGTTGTACAATTTAAAATAAAAATTATAAAATTTATATTTTTTATTATTCAATTTGAAATATTAAGGTTGTATTATGAGTTTTGTAATTCAAAATATAAAAGAAAATTTGTATTTAAGATTGTGTAATCAAGAATATAAACAATCTAGGTATTTTAAAAAACATGGGAGTGCAGGAATAACTTATGTAGGTGCGAGAAGAATGTGTGATATCTTTTTAGGATTAAAGTAATAGGCTTCAAGTAGCGGGCTTTACTTGCTTGTCTTTAGGTCAATTTTGATTAGAATAAGACATAATATCTTTTTAGGATTAAAGTAATAGGCTTTAAGTAGCGAGCTTTACTTGCTTGTCTTTAGGTCAATTTTGATTAGAATAAGGCATAATCTTTTTTTTTTCTAAGTCTCAAATGTTTTGAAATAACCATTTTTGCTTTGATGATTTATATCTGGTGTCATTTTGTGTCTCTTTTAGTTTTAGATGATAATGTTATGAAGTCCTAGTAAATGCATTTACTATATATAGACCAAAAACAAAATAATTTCACTCTTCCAAATTGTTTACTTTAACTACACACTTTATCTGACACTCCATTTAGTCACATTAAAAAAAACACACTAAACACATTCTTTAAAACATTATAAAGACACAAATCTAAACACACTAAAAAATCCTAAACACACTCTAAAACTGATTAAAAGCTTTAAACTCATTACACACTAACATATTTTAACTATACTTCAAGAAGACATAAAGACTTAAAAACTCTGACATAACTTTAACTAATACTTCAGACAGTCTTAGTAAAAAGAACTAATTATATACTAACCTATACACACTCAAAAGACTTAAGCATACTTTAAAACTATTTAATATTTAAAACTCTAAATCTAGTTGTATATAACTATCTACTAACCTAAAAAGAACTCTATAAATAGAAACTTTTTAGCTAAAGACTCTCCTTATCCTAAATTTTTTAGGCGGCAGCCACCTTCTGAGCTACCAGTTATTCCTAGATCCATTGTCATAAGTCATCTCTAAATCTATTGTCACTTACCTACAAAATAGTAATGTAACTGAAGAATAATTGTCTAGAATAATCAAAGATAAAAAGTTTATACATAATATTGAAAATAAACTCAGATTTAAAAAAATGGACGCCTTAATTTTGTTTTTAAATTTTAAGATTTTATAATGTATAAAAACTAATAATGAATTATTATAATAATTTTTTATATACGATGCATATTAACTAATTTCTAAATTTTTGACTAATTTCTAAATTTTTAGTGATTAATTTCACAATGTTTTCAATAAAAGAAAGCTAAATCTGAACATTTATGAAAAAAATTATAAGTAGGTTTTGTTATTATTATCGTCTTAAACAATCTAAAATTTAAACTTCAATATCATTTAACTTTAATACCTTTTTAAATATATTACACTTTTTCTAACATTTAAAGTGATTTTTAATTCTTAAAATACAAATATAATGACTATTAAAAGTTATCTTCTAAATGTTTTAAGGACTTTAAAGTCATTATCTAGAAATATGGAAGGGTACTTTCGGTATTTTAAAAATTATCAAAGTGTAGGAATAACTCATGGAGGTGCGAGAAGAATGTGTGATATCTTTTTAGCATTAAAGTAATGGGTTTTAAGTAGCAAGCTTTACTTGCTTGTATTTAGGTCAATTTTGATTAGAATAAGGCATTTACTTACACCTCCATATCTTTTTCCTAAGTCTCAAATGTTTTGAAATAACCATTTTTGCTTTGGTGATTTATATTTCTTGTCATTTTTGTCTCTTTTACATGATAATGTTATGAAGTCCTAGTAAAAGCATTTATTATAGATGGAGCAAATGATAACAAAATAATTTCACTCTTACAAGTTGTTCACTTTAACTACACACTTTATCTAACATTCCATTTAGTCACATTAAAAAAACACACTAAACACATTCCTTAAAGCATTATAAAGACACAAATCTAAACACACTCAAAAATCCTAAACACACTCTAAAACTGATTAAAAGCTTTAAACTCATTACACACTAACATATTTTAACTATATTTCACACAAACACTTAAAAACTCTAACTTAACTTTAACTTAACTTTAACTAATACTTCAGACAGTCTTAGTAAAAAAAAACTCTAATTATATACTAACCTATACACACTCAAAAGACTTAAGCATACCTTAAAACTATTTAAAATTTAAAACTCTAAATCTAGCTGTATACAACTATTTGTTAACCTAATAAAACTCTATAAATAGGAACTTTTCACCTAAAGACTCTCCTTATCCTAAATTTTTGAGACGACAGCCACCTTCTGAGCTATCAATTATCCTAAATCCATTATCTTCCATCATCTCTAAATCCATTTTCATTTACCCTAAGCTTTTCAGCCAAACACACTCCTTACCCTAAACATTTGAGGCAACAACCATCTTCTGAGCTACCAGTTACTCCAAAATACATTGTCATCCACCATCTCCACATTCATTTTCACTTACCCTAAACATTTTAGCCAAAAGACTCTTTTTTTCCCTAAACTTTTGAGGCGGCACCCACCTTTCGAGCTACCTATTACTTCTAAATTCATTGTCATCCGCCATCTCTAAATCTACTATCACTTACCTAGAAAATAGCAGTGTACGAGCTATTGTCCAGAATAGTTAGAAATACCTTGAGAGTCATTCTGCATGCTTTGTTTTCAGCTATCTTATTAACCAGATATTCTTAGAAACTTCAATAACCGGATATTTGGTGCTCAAGAAAACCAGAGAGCCATAAATCTGGGTGAAGATTAGTAAAAAATAATCACACTGTAAGTATTCCACAATTTTTTTAATTTATTTTGTTAAATAGTTTTATAATTTATTTTTTAATGACAGTTGCCAGCTCATATAAAAGTAAAATATTCAACTGGAGAAGCATGCTGCAGCTAGAAAGAGAAAAGGAAAATTTATAGAGGGATATGACGATTCAGAGTCCTCTAAGGAGGGAAAAACATTAAATGAAAAACGTTTAGCAACCTTGGACATTTTTGCAGGCTGTGGTGGTCTATCAGAAGGGTTGGAGCAGTCAGGTAATCTTAACTACAAGAAAACCATATTTTATCTGCTAGCGATGCATAATATAACGTGTATTTTATTGCTAAAACGGTTCAGGTGTTTCATCAACTAAATGGGCTATCGAGTATGAAGAACCTGCTGGTGATGCATTTAAAGCTAATCATCCTGAGGCATTGGTGTTCATTAACAATTGCAATGTTATTCTTAGGTAAATAATCGCATTTAGATAATTGATTCCAGGTCTAAATATTGAATGGTGAGGAACCTATTTAGGTGACTTGGTTGATTTTTTTTTGTAATGTAGGGCTGTAATGGAGAGGTGTGGGGACATAGATGATTGTATCTCAACGATTGAGGCTGCAAAGCTTGATGAGAAGGAAAGAAGTAGTTTACCAATGCCTGGACAAGTTGATTTCATTAATGGGGGTCCTCCATGCCAGGTTTCTCTACCTGTTGGCTTTTTTATTTATTTTGCTGATGAAGATATTATTGGGGGTATTTGTTCAATACTGTGTTGTTTTTGCTTCAGGGTTTCTCTGGGATGAATAGGTTTAACCAGAGCAGTTGGAGTAAAGTTCAGTGTGAGATGATATTGGCATTCTTATCATTTGCTGATTATTTCCGGCCAAGATATTTCTTGTTGGAGAATGTGAGGAACTTTGTATCTTTCAATAAAGGACAGACATTTCGGTTAACCTTGGCTTCACTTCTTGAGATGGGTTATCAGGTAAAATTACTGCAACTTTCTTCCTTGAGTAACTGAACTCCGTTGATGAATAGAACTTGAAGTAACTAATAAATGTTTGATTTACTTTTCCAATAGGTGAGGTTTGGCATCCTTGAGGCTGGAGCATTTGGGGTTTCCCAATCAAGAAAAAGGGCATTCATATGGGCGGCCTGTCCTGATGATGTGCTTCCAGAATGGCCGGAACCAATGCATGTATTTTCGGCACCTGAGTCGAAGATCACATTATCTGAAAATGTTCAGTATGCTGCTGTCCGTAGTACTGCAAACGGTGCTCCGTTACGTGCAATAACTGTTAGAGATACCATTGCTGATCTCCCAGCTGTGGGCAATGGAGCCTCAAAAGCAAACATGGAGGTAAAGATACATGACATGTCACATATTCCTCCACTCTTAGATTTGCACTAACTATTTTCCTGTGTTTTATGTTATGCAGTATCAAAATGATCCTGTATCATGGTTTCAAAAGAAGATTCGAGGTGAGATGGTTGTCTTGACTGATCACATTTCCAAGGAGATGAACGAATTGAACTTGATTCGGTGCCAGAAAATTCCCAAGAGGCCAGGTGCTGATTGGCGTGATCTTCCGGAGGAAAAGGTGGAGCTGAATTCTTGTGGACTTTTAGCATAACAATTTGTGACCTATCTAATTTGTGAAACCAAATCAAATGCAGGTAACATTGTCCAATGGACAAGTTGTTGATCTGATACCATGGTTGGGACTATTTGGCAGGTTGGACTGGCAAGGGAATTTCCCAACTTCCATTACAGACCCTCAACCAATGGGGAAGGTTGGAATGTGCTTCCACCCTGACCAAGATAGGATTCTTACTGTTCGTGAGTGTGCTCGATCTCAAGTAAGTTCACAAGTCTAGTTTTCATGACAAATGCAATCCTAAAACAAATTGAAATTCTGTTAGCTTTGAATTGTTACAGATAATTTTGAAATGTCCAAGAAATTAGTTTCTATGGTTAACTAGTGAATCCTTAATAGCATAATAGTCCTTATGATCATTAAAGCTAAGCATATTTTCATCCATAATAAATGCAGGGCTTTCCAGATAGCTATAAATTCTCTGGCAATATCATTCACAAGCACAGACAGATTGGCAATGCAGTGCCTCCTCCTCTCGCATTTGCATTAGGGAGATCGCTCAAGGAAGCTGTCAACCATAAGAGCTCCAAATATTTTTTTGCCTTAATTAATGTGTATTCTTTTTCATTTCAAATTTTAATAAACAGGATATTTATTCTTTGCAAGTATTAATAATATGAAGTTAATTAATGATCTTAATAAGTAAATTAGTTTTAGTTCTTATGTAAAAGTTATAAGTTCAGTGATTTAAAAAAATAATAATGCTTTTTTTAGAAGGTTTATTCAGGCCTTTGGACCAACCTACTAAAACTGAGGGTAAAACATTGGTTTGTCTTTAAATTTGGATATTATTTTCAATAATTCGAAAAACGACAAAACTTATGGGTCTTAAAAACCTAGTTTTCCAGTGAAAGAAAAACAAATTTTAATTATGAACATAGTACTTAATAATAAAAACTATACATTAAGTTTATTTATTTTTACATAAAATAAGACTTTTAGTTGTTTCACATTTGGACCAACTTTGATAAAAAAATATTGGATGAAAAGTTTTTTAATAAAAGCGATTAAATTAAGATAATCAAAGTTACTTTATGATTCGCTTACATGATAAACTTTGGAGATATGTTTGGAACGTGTTTTTATTTTAAAAAATAGATATACTAATTTAATAAAGTTTGCTAAGCTTTATATTTTTTCCAAAACTAATAATAGATCAATTTAATAATCTTTGTATACATGGTTTATAATGACTAATTCATAAATTTATAATAAACAACTTTATAAGTTTATAATGATTAAGTTTAGAATTATTACAAATAATTCTAAGGAAAACTAAGGATAATAATTATAAATTTACAAAAATTAATTAGCTAGGTAATAAAAAATTATGAAAAAAAAAACTTATGGTAAAGAATTAAAGATAATTTTAACTTTATTTTCCGATGATTTTTTTCAAATACTTATCATATCATAGTCACAAACTCTAAATACACACTTAAATAAAGAAACAATGCTAAAACACAATCATAAATCATTAAACACACTCAATTATTGAGACATATATCCAGATAATATATATATATATATATATATATTCTTAAACATAGTTTTACATTCCATACATACTCTGACACTTAAATAAAAATATATATTCACTCAAAGATAATCATAAACCTTAAACATGTACACTAAGAAATAGTAACACACTCAATTACAATTACAAACTCTGAACACAGTTAAATAGTGAGACACACGCAATGGGACACTTAAATATAAAGATATACTTATATAAAGTAAAACATTCCAATAGAGTCATAAATCTAAATAGTTTTTAAATATAAATGAACATTTAACTAGTCACAAACTATAAAGTAAAAAAATACCAAGTTAATTTTTATAGTTTTTTTAATAAGTTTACTCAGACTTAGTTAATATTTTAAATAAGTGTGCTCAGACTTAGTTAATAAGTGTACTCAGACCTAGGTTCCGTGAATTCATTCTTTCAACCTAGCTTCAACCTAAATCGGGTTGCGAAAACACAATCTTCAAGCTAGATTCTAAAGCCAAATATTTTAAAAGTTGCTAAAAATTCGTTCATTCATTATATCAATTCACTTCCACCTCATTCAGTTTCTGATTTCAAAGAACTGTGTACTGTCTAACTTTAGATATTCGGAGATATAATTATTTGCTTTCAAGAATCACGAAAAACTACCTATAATTTGAACAACTCAAAATACTTAAAAACTTAGGATTTTAAACTAGGGTTCAAAGTCACGAAACATGTTAAGAGAGAGTTCTGATAGATTTGTTCATTTGTTTAAAAAAGAAATTTCAAATCATGGATGAATTTATACAAAATTTGAATTACTCTAATTTAACATTTTTAATGAATGTTTTTTAATGAATTAAATATTTTACATTTAAAATATCAAATTGATTTCAGTAATTTAATTCTTTAACAAAATATCTTACTATAAAGTATTTTAAATTCTCTTTAATTTTTCTTTAAAATTGATTATCTAAATATATTTTTTTTTTCTCTCTGAATTTTTAATTTAAATATATTAAATGTGAGCTGTGATGGATATATACCATTACTTAATAACCACAAAAACTTAGTACCACCAAAGAAACTCATTCCAAATAAGTTGTATTTAAAAAATTGTTTAATACATTTGATATTAACAAGTTGTTTCAGTCTTTGATATCATCAATACATTAATTTTTACCCACAAGATAAACTTATTATCATGAAAAAAAAATCATTATCATCGATACATTAATTTTGACACACAAAATAAACTTATTATCATGAAAAAAAATCATTGTCATCGATACATTAATTTTTACACACAAAATAAACTTATTATCATGAAAAAAACTCAGTATATAT
>Ga0209489_109030_pt1 | contig 12891 bp, 8 predicted proteins | sample SiratrowhiteBW_FD_187527 | JGI IMG/M metagenome (GOLD analysis project Ga0209489, IMG submission 187527) | Root nodule microbial communities of legume samples collected from California, USA - Siratro white BW (SPAdes) (version 2) | ecosystem: Host-associated > Plants > Roots > Nodule | place: USA... | reverse complement strand
TATATATATATATAAAATGTTACAAAAATATTTTAGCAATACTTTTTGTAGCAATTTATCAAATAATATAAATTGTAATATACCAGTTTACATTTATTAAAAGAGAATATAAGTATAACACTCACATCTCTAAAGAATATAAAGCACCGGAAATATTTTTTTGTAATCATATTTTTAATTGTTCGATGTAGAAGAGCTATGTTAATTTTTTAAAAATGAAATAAAAGACTTTATACTCCGATCTATATAGGGAAGATAAGTGATTTTTTTTTGACAAAATTAGAAAAATGTAAACATATGTTATTTTAAGGGAAATTTTTCACGGAAAATTTAAGAAATAAAGTCAAACTCAAGATGCCAATGTAAATATATGTTATTTCAGTGTACTACTATTCATTAATTACTTAGAATCACACAATATTTAATTTCAAAAACTATACATATGTTGTTCCCAACTTCTATTGTTGTGATAGAAACTCAAATAAAAGAGAATAAGGGAAGAGGAACTGAACAGGAGTCTATCTCCATAAGAAAACAACATTCAAACAATCATCTGGTTTGTGAACCAATTAACTAGAATGCCAATGACAACATCACTGGACTTGTTAGGCTTCACATCAAACCCTATCACTTCATTCTCAGTTCCTTTACAATTCACCATCTTTTTCTCTTTCTCTTCTTTTCTTTCTGCACATAAACTATCCACTTCCTTTACCGAGAAATTAATAACTCCGTTACGTCGACCCTCCCAGTTCCTCAAACTGTAACAAAACATTTGAGACACACTTTCGGATGAAACGTTATTATTTTTTTCAATAAGTAAATCTGAAAGAGCAATCCTTGCCACCCCAACAGGACGAAGTCCTTTGTATTTGTTGCATTGGACCTCAAACGTAACACACCTTGCATATGAAGGAACCTCCAACAACAATTTCTCATTCCATGCATGCACTCCATCATCTCCATTCACCATTTTTGTCACGTGACAATTCAAAGACTCTGCACGAACAACAACATACATCTCTGCCACTGAATTTCTGTCCACATTTATGTTTTCTCCGGACATAATTGTGATCTCCAAGGTTAGTTTCTGTTGTTTTGCCTCCATATCTGTGATACTGTTATAGCTATGTAATTAATTTAGTGGAAGAAAATAAGTAAGAAAGAATATAATGATTTTGAGTAGTGTTTGGGATGAAAGGATTGGAAGAGTGGAAGGGGTTTAATAGTAGAGGTTTTGCATATGAACAAGTGAGGAAACTACACTTCCAACTTACCAAATGCAAGGGTGTTTCTTACGTACCGTGTATATACAAAGAGAAGGAGAGGTTGACATTGACCATGAAAATTCTAATGTTCCAACACAAACGTAAGACTATGTTTTTTATATTAAACTCTACGAAACTTCGTTTTTCCTGTGTGTACAAGTTTTTTCGTGTTTGAATAATCTGTATAATTAAATTGTATGGGAAAGTCTAATGCAATTAGTTTTTTTTTTTTGAATTAAACTTTATAAGTTATTTTTATTTTTACACTTGTTTTCTTCAAAGTATCTATAAAACATTACTTAAATGTATTTTAACAGTAATTGATAAAGGAAAAGAGAATCCTCGACCCTGCATGCATGTCACTTCTCTCACGCAAAAAATTGGATAATGCAGAAGAAAACGATATAAATTTCCTAAAGTGGTATAATTTTTATTTGAAAATTTTAAAATGGTGTATTTTTTTATTTATTTCTGGATATAGGTAAATTGTGAAAAGAGAATACAATTTTAGTTTACTAGATTAAATTGTGCAGCTAAGATTTCAATTAACGAGTTAATTAATATACTGAGAATACTGCACCATTTTAGGATGGTTAATATTCTCCACCTATTATTCTTTTTTTTCAAGTGTGGTGTGTTGCTACTGTGCAACTAAAATATATGAACAGTTACAAAGTCATTTTATTTATTGATAAATATGTAATGATTGAAATTAATTTTGATTAAGTAATTGAATAAATGTGAAGTTAATTTGAATAGAAGAGTGGTTACATATTGTTAAGAAAAATTACCTAGATATAATTTAAAAACTAACAATAAATTTATTTAAAAAATTATATAATATTTTCAAATTTTTCTTTCTAAATTTATTGTTAAATTTCAATTTTATTTTAAATTATTTCTATATTAGTAACTAAATTCAAATATCTAACTTATACTTAATTTTGCTAAATATATTTTATTATTAAATTTTATTTTTTTTATTTTTCTTTTCAATATCAAACTTACTCTTAATTTAACTCAATATATAAATCTCATGCTGACATCATTTCTATTGCAACCATTATATATTTATCAATAATAAAACAACTTTGTAACTTTACATTTATTTTATATAATACAACATATGCCAAAAATAGAAAAAGAGGAATAGGTGGAGAATATTAACCACCATAAAATTCGGACACTATTATTCAAATATTTAATGATGATTTGAATTAACTCGTTAATTCAAATATTGACTACACCATTCCTCTAGTAAATTAAAATGTTCAAAAAAGCAAAGGTTTTTCATTTTCAAATTCTATCAAATTTTAAAAAAAAAATTCTAATCTAAAATAAAAAAGTTTACTCTTTACTCAAGTTCTCAATAAATACCAATGAATATTACGGATTCTTTTTTTCTTATTGATTTTATTAATTATTTATCCAATTCTCTTTTAAGACATAAAAGTAAGATTCTTGAGTAGTCTACCCTCTTCCAATGCAGAATCTCCTTAAATTGATTAATTCAATAAAAAGAAAATAAAATAAAGGAGTATTCTCAAATTCATAAGAGATTTATGTAATGTTTTTTATGATTTTATTTATTTCTAACTAATGGTAAAAAAGGAAACTTTGAATGTAAGGGCTGTTCTTATTTTACGGGAAGGTTTTGAATTGACACCCCCAGGTTTTGAATTGGCACCTATTTCAAAAAAAAGAAAAAAATTCTTGTGATAGGCCCTGCTCCTGGTCATAAATATAATGAAATCTTCCTATTGATATATTCATTTCTTAAAATATCTATACGTAGTAGGCGGTAACAGGGGAAGGGGATCAGACGGGAGCAAGAATAATAATAATATTTATTATGCTACAGTAGCAGCAGGTATAGTAAAAAAAAAAAAGAGAATACGAAATCACTATACATTGACATTGGATGAGCGTGAAGTAATTGATATTATACCTCCATGACCAGAAGTAATTGATGTCGGTGGATTTCGTCAGGGAGATGCGAAAATAGTACTTCAAGATCTATTACGTAGCACACGATTTATTTATATTTAGAAATAAATACACCATTATGGGAATTTTAGATAAAAGTTACACTTAGAAAATTTGCAAAACTACATTTACTTCCTTTGATTTAATAAAAAATGCATTTTCCTTATTTAATTTTATAATAAATGACACTTAGAATTTTTTTTAAACTTTGAAATAAAAATATATATTGTATATTTTTAATAAAATATTATTTATATTTCCTTTACTTTTAAATTTAATTTTATACTTTTCCATGTTTTTAATAACTCTTTTATCAGCGAATGTTTTTAATAAATGATACACTTTTTTGTATTTTAATAAACTGGCCATCACCTCCCTGGATTTACTTAAATTATTATATTAACTAAAAATTGTGAAATTAAAAGTTAAAAATAAAGATTATTTTATAAAAAAATGAACTTTCTAATTTTATGTATTAAAAATATCATAAAATTATATTATCACTAAATCATAAATATTCTTATTAATATATAAAGATTTTTATTTTCCAAAAACAATATTTTAATATATAAATAAACAAATAACTACATGCAATTAAATTTATTAATTTATTATAATATTTATATATATCAATATAAATATAAATAAGATAAAAAATATGTTTGTTACTTTTTTCATGAAATTAATAATATAAGGATGTGAGCTTTTACTTTAAAATTAAAGTGTTTCCTATATATAATTCTAAAATTATACGAGGTAAATACTAAAATATATGATATTTGGATTGCTGTTGAATTGACGAATTTTCGCACTCGTGATGATCGAAGACCTTCCCTACAAGAACAGTTCACACAAAATGTGGACAGGGTTTAAGAAGATATTAGAAAATATATAGGAATAATTTTTCTATAGTTAAACCATTCGATTTCTTTATCTATAAATCGATTAATATTTTATTATCAATATTAACTATTTTTATTTTACTTTTAGTTGATACATTATTTTTAAATATAATAAAATAATTTTTATTAGAAATATAAAAGATAGGAGAGTCATTTATTAAAAAGTATAGTTATCGAAACAAGTTTGGTATGATAGACCGAAAAAATAAACTCGTACAAGATTATGTTATATAAACAGAAATTATGGATTGAATCTGACTATATAATTTCGTTGCCTCGTTTGGGTAGATTGTAGTTTAAACGAGCTTACCTTATACCACACCCATATAAAATTATGCGTTATGTTATAAATTTAACAGAGTCTGTATAAAGCATAAATTAATTTAAAATAAATTTAAATATATATATATATATATATATATATATATATATGTTTATAAAAATATTTAAATTTTTATCGCCTTTTCAAATATTGCTTCCACACCTAAATTTACTGCTCGTGTTTATACTACGATCATAATAAGTCATCACATAAATAATATATACGGGGTAAATCATTTAAATAAATTTTGAGAAAGATCTATTTAAAATATATGTCCTGCATATGTACTCGATTCTCTCTTACTATAGGCAGAACCTTTCAAGTAAAAAATAACTATACCGTGATTAAAATTAATTCCTGACACAATAAACCAAAAAATACGTATAAAACAAAAAAAAAAAATGTTTGTTTTTCTCTTTATAATAATTTTACAATAAATATAAAAAACACAAAATAAAATGCAATCCACGATAAAGAAGTTATGGAGGGTATGATGTAATGTTTTCTATTTTTTTTCTTTTTCTGTAATAAGATTGGAACATCAGTACTCCTATTTTTATGATTAAGAAAAACAATAAAAAAGTTATGGAAGAAACCAATATCCCTTCTAGATAATAAAAATAAAATTGATATATAATCACCCTAAACAATTTTATTTTCATTATTTTTCTTCTTCTTGGTAAAGATTAAATTACAAAATGACATAGCTCAGGTTTTTGTATGTTGCCAGGGAATTTCTAGTTTTACTAAAAGAAAAGAAAAAAAAAAGGCTAAATGAGGTTTAATGGAAGTTGCAAAGAATGTAATTACAACATTCTGCAAATGACAGAAGAACATACACTTAGCTCATTACCCTTCATTTACGTTTTACAAAATTTTTTCTAAGAATTAATTGCTTCTTCAAAGTCGCAGAAACCTGTTTTATAGTCCAAGTCCACTATTGTAATAACACGACACTGAAACACTGTTGTGTGGTCTTTTAGTTTAAGTTAATAAAAACTATAAGAAATTCTTTATTCAGTCAAGTCACATGATAATTAGTTATATATATATATATATATATATATATATATATATATATATATTTCTTGAAGATTGCAGAGAAACTTTTTGGTGGAGACCGTCCACGAAACTTGACATTAACAAATTTTAAGTATTTTTTAGTAAAAAAAATTATGTTAAAATATCTTATAAATTATTCTTACTTGATCATAATTGATAGATAACTAAATTCTTTAAATATGTTAACAAAGATCCGATACCTAGATGAATATATAGAAAAAACTGTAACAAGAAATAAAAGTTACTTCTATTGTATGTTTCAGAAGATTAATCTCTTTGATAATCTTTATGTTTTAGAAGATTGACTCGTAGTCATGAAAAATCTTTACTTTAAAAGAAATATTAATGGTAGAGGCAAAACGTTTTCAAAAGTGTGTAAGGAATGTATATGCAAGATTGGTCTCATAACGTTTATTAAAAAAAAAAAAAAAAAAACTTAAGAAGAAGTTATTAACCTCAACGATTGAATAATAATTATATATTATCTTAATTATGTATGTGAACTTTTAGAAAAAAAAAATAACGGTAGATGTTCATCTATGTATATTTAAAATTATATATTACATAAACTTTTATGAAAATAAATGGAATATCAAGTAATTTTGGATCTATATATTTTTTTAAACATTATCAATTGCTGATAAAAAAATTAAAATATAATGATAAAATATAAGTTTTACTTTATAAATTAAGTCTATATTCAAAATTTAAAATGTCTCATATTTTATCTTAATAATTTGTAAAATTCCTATAAAAATTGTTAGTAAAAGTGGTTAGACACTTAGGTTACTTAACTATAAGCTGAGATTAAATATTTAACTTAAATATGGAATTATAATTAGAGTTTACTAAAAATATTTTGTTTGAATTGGTGGATATAAAGAAATATTATATTAGAAATTTATGTGTGAATTAATCTCACATCAAATAGAAATATGAAAAAAATGAATAATACATAGAAAAAATTAAAAAACTTATTATATTAAGAATTTAAGTTGGAAGTGACATCATAACATTTTATCAATATACTTACAACTCATTGAATCTTCATGTAAATCCCATTCGAAAAGTCTAACAAATTAAAGTTAACATGTTTACTATCAATTTTCTTAATAAAAAAGCCATATTATGATGTTTATTTAACATGGTAATAAATGAAGTATTTTAGCAAAAATAAGACATCATTCATTGATTTCTAAAAGAATTATGTATATTGATAACATTGGTTTACAAAGAAAATACTATTTAATTATTTTTAAGATATAATAATTGTGAATATTTATCAAAAATTGATTGGTTAGGAAACATGTGGAAGAAAAAAGAAGATAATTTGGTAAGGTGTTTGATAGTTGCATCATTGCATGGTTTGTAATGCTTGCCGATTTTGACCTTAGACATCGCATTGTGTTTTTTGTGGTCATTGCGTGTCCCTAGGAGCTGGGAAAACTTTCTGTCACTTTAACAAATAATACCCTCTTAATCAGTTACTAATAATGCATCTTAGCCTTTAAGTCTCATTATATACCTTCTAGTGAAATAATACGTAAATCTAAAAATATGTTAGTAAACATTTTCTTCAATTAAATGCTTTTCTATGTTGTTATACACTTTACATTTTTTAATGACTTGTAATTCTATAATCTGAAAATAAGTGGCTTCTTTAATTATCATTGAAAAAAATTAAAAATTCATTTCAATTAAATTTTGAAATTACAAAATACAAATGATTTATTCTATATTAAAAAATTTATTACTAAAATTGAAATTTTAAACTATTTAATTAAAAAATAGAAATGGTTAACTAATAAACTGTATATTTAAGTTATCGTGAAATTTCAATTTGTATTACTTATATACAGGTTTAAGTACTTCTATGTCCTTAAAAACATTGTTAACTCTTGTGATAATTAATGTTGGTTTATATAGTCAAGAGTGTTCTTACACCTTCATAATAACATCAGTATATTATCCTTTCTTTTATGAATATACACCAATCTACGCAATGACATATATCTTTAAGGAGTTAAAGGAATTCAAAATTTTCTTCTTAAATTCTTTCAAAGTAAATATATATATAATACTAAATTATAGATTTAATTAAGTTTTAAGTTTATGATATATTTAAATATTTTTAGTTAAATATTTATTAAATTTTTTACTTTATTAAGTAATCAAAATTTTTGTATTTTTCAATTGAATTATTACCGTTTGTTTTTTTTTTCTTAATTAGATGACATAACATAACTATTATCTTATTTATCTTACGTATCTTTAAAAAATATAAAATTTTATAATTAATATAAAATAATATTGTTATTAATATAGAATATAAGTAATTTTTATTGTTTCTTATATAGAAACATTGAAATTATCATATTTTCATACAACTGTACAATGACCAAAGACGGTCATTGTCACCATCATTAGTTTAAGTAATTATGATAATTTTTTATTATTTAGTATTGTTTTCAATAAAAAAATAAAAGCCAGTTATCATCTTACGTTAATACAATATATTTTTATATTAATTATAAAACCTTATATTTATCAAAATAAGTGAGTAAATAATACGATAAAATAACAATCACGTGATCTAGTTAACTAAAAAAATTAAATAGTAAAACTTCAATTAAAAACTATACAGATTTTAAATACTAAAAAAAATTAATAAAACTTAATTAAAAATATTTAAATTTTTTAGAAAGTTAAATATGTTCCTACTTCTCAAAATTATATTTAAAACTTTTACCACATTCAATATTATTTCGAAGGTTTCAATTAAACTCCACATCTGGATCTAGCTGTTAAGAATTTACGATAGCTGCGTTTTCTTTTTTAATATTATTATTATTGCAAAAAACCATGAGAAAAGGGATCCACATGCAGGACGGTGCCGATAACCAATTATTAAACTTATTTTACTTTTTAAGTTCTTTACGTATATATTTTTTAAAATAATTACATCTGAAAATATAAAATTTACCCTTCTTTAAAAAAAAAAAAGATGGTGGCATGCAAAATTAGTGTGCTTCGTGTATCAGTTTACCTGCTAAAGCCTAAACTGAGGTATTTTTTGTTAATGTAATTTTCAATTGATTTTTAATAGAAAGAATGTAAAATTATTTTCATAATTGTTATTCTTGATTTATACAAAAGAATGTTCAACAATTCATGAATTGCACTAGAAAGAATAAGAACACGTACCAAGTGGCCACGAGTAACGACCAAGTAAATATAAGGCCACGAGTACCCTGGAAAAGTCCTCAGGCCTTGGAAGATTACTTTTGAAAGGTGGCTCTATCCCTGGAAACATCACACGGATTCAAGTTTTAATGTCACCACTCGTTAAGAATCAACATTGTTAAGGTGGGAGCAACCAGAAACATTAAGATGAATGTGTGGCTACACAAGAAAGGATAGACTATAAAAATGATTGTACATGAAGAAATATTGGTATGACACCAACTGAAGAAAATATGTCAAAAAATCGGTTAAGATAGTTTCAACGTGTGAACAAGAAGGTTTTCGGAAGAAGTAGTGATGAAAATAGATTGTATGGTTTATAGAGAAGGACAATGAGACCAATAGGAGGAGATTTTTAAGAAAGATTTCTTAGTAAATAATATTTCTAAAGACTTAGTCTTCAACTGAGGTTAATGATGTTGTGTAGTCCAAGTGAACCAAGGTTTTTGTTGTTGTATTAAATTCTGATTATGCTTCAGGATGTTCACAATTCTTGTTTGAACTCAGAAACAATATCTATAGACATTAGCATGCTAACAAAATTGCATAAAAATGAAAGAAAATACAGAGGGGAAAAGAAACAAACTGTTGTCAGTGCGAGACTAGTAAGCTTAACTTCTTTCACAAGTCCTTTAACAATCATGTTGACACTTTCAACTATTACATCAGAGTCACCCCATGCAACTCCAAATATGAGAAGAGACATGTTGGTTAACAGAAATTAATTTTTATATTTTAATATATGATTTAGAAGATATATTTGGTAAGGACAATAAATTAATTATTAGTATATTTGATCATCACAACTAATTTGATTAACACATAAATATTTAGTAACATAATGAAATAGTTTAATTTTGAAGTTTGTATTTTATAAGTCTTATAAGTCTAATTAGCTTGTAACTTGTAGTTTATTTAATTTTTTATTCTCATTTTTATATTATATTTTCTTTTTTTTTTATTTTTTTATCCATTATTTTGTATTTTTCATTTTAGAGAAACAATTAATTATAATGTTATTTTAGTATTTGCTGGACTACTTTTAAATGTTGTATATTTAAATTAAAAATGATTCAACAATACAAATTAATTAACTAATATTTAATTACATACTTTATATGAAAATTGCAAAAGAGAAACATAATATAACAATAGTTTAATTGATAAATAAAATATTTAATTTCTGAAATAAATAAAAGTTAATTTTGATTAATATTGGTTATATAAACTAGTATAGATAAACGACTTATTCATATAAAAAAATATACAACTTTTAAAAAATAAATAGAAACATTAAAATTTGTAATAAGAATTTAATTATTTAGAAAAATCTAAAATTATAATTACATAATATGTTTTTTTTTCTAAAAACTAAAAAATTTATTTATATAATAAAACTTATGTAGTGATGCACTTTTATGTCATTTTATATTTATCAACTAGTTTTATTAAATATTTAAGTTAATAAGTTAGTTTATTGATTCAAGGTACTAAATATGAATTTTAAGATATAAAGAAATTGTCATTGAAAAAGAAGTTATCTTTAAAAAAGAAAGTGATAATTTATGTTTATGCAAATTAAACATATTCTCTTGATGATTATTTACATGAAAAAGTAATTGAGTAGGATGGTGTATCCTTAAACACAAGAAATGTTAGTATATAAATAAATACAACTAAGAGAAAATATATATATATATATATATATATATATATATATATATATATTATTTTTATTTTGTTAGTGTTTCTGAGTTTATAGAATTGAGAAGGGAAAAAAGTGATTTTTTGTGGAAGTCTTTTGTTGCTGAGAAATCTCATAATATGGTCATTGAATTATAGACTGAGAAAGGATATTATAGAAAGTGGTATAATATACCTATCAAGTGATTCATAAACCATGCATGGAAATTTCAGAGAATATAACATTCTAACGTTTGAAATTATCATATATTTAATACCTTCTATTTTTGCTTTTACATGTGTTTTAATCTCTTAAATTTTGAAAAAAAAAATATAAATTTCAAGAAATATTTTTAATTTATTCAAAAAAAATTTGTCAATAATATTATTAATACTCCAGATATTTTTATTCTTAAAAATATAATTGTATACACTTTAGGCTAAGGTAATTCGTAGTATGATTCGGATTGACTTCTGAATAAAAAAAAATATCCAAGCAAAATATAAAAAGAGTAAGTGATTTGAATAAATAGAATGTTAAATTTAGCCAAATTAAGTCAATCTATAGTTTGAAAAAACATTGACAAATTGTTAATTTTTCAATTTACTTTCATGTGATTTCTTAAAATATTTTTAATTTGACATTACTAAATAAGTTGACACAGCCTGGAATCCAATAACTAATGGAGTGATTATCAAAATGACATTTAACGATCACAAAGAATAATTAGTAAATTACAAATTTCCCAAAACCTTAAAATAATTATTAATCGACCTTTAGTTTTATTGACGATTTAAAATAACTTCATTGAGTGTTAAACCCCTTTATCATTCATCAACTCACCTTCTATGTACATGCATATTTCTCATTCTTTCAACATACGAACTTTACCTTTATTCATCAACAAAAAGTCCTTAAGAAACAAATTCTTATCTTCTAAGATAACAAATTTTCAGTAACAATCCCTTATTGGGAAATGTTATCCCATTCTACATATTTTTCCAGAAACAAACACTCTTGTAGGTCATCTTTGTCCACAAACATAATGATCCCTTACCAAACAAAAGTGTTCTCTGAAAAAATATTCCTTCTTCCTCTTAATAAGGTTGTCTCCTAGTTTGAATCTCTAAGCAAAGGTGAGTAGAAAAAAAAAACCTTAATTTGGAACATTTAAGCCAACCCAATCACTAATTTTCCAAAACTTGGTATGGCTTTAAAGATAAGCATAAATAGTTGCCAATGAACTGAATTAGGGTTAGGTATGCAGCACGAACCTTTTTCCCATAAAAAAAGTAAAAAGAGATCAAGAACACGTCATGTTATTTTCTCATTCTCGTGTTTTCTTTTATTATATGAAAAATGATGATGAATAGTAGTTTCTTGAAGGCATTGCTTAGAAACAGATAGGGTTTGATTACAAGAAACTTTATAAAACTGTGTTTAAGTGTTCTACTTTAGTGCCAAATGAAGAAGCAACTCTATAAAGCACGTGTGAGAGAACATGTTCTTCCAAGAGTTTAAGAAAAATGTCACACACACAATTCAAATTGATGGTTTAATATTCATAGAACTATAACACGTAAAGGCATGTCCAGCATATAGAAACTATATAACATCATCACCATTCTTGTTGCTCAACTACTTCTACTTTTGTCAAATAATTATTTTGCTTCATCTTTTTCTTAAATTCTTTATTAATTCAATCTAATCTTACAAAAATAATATTTTAAGTGCATAATCAATAGCACGCTTGCCCTCATGTGTTTAATGTCACATAAGCAAGCCTGATTAATATTTTTTTAGTGCCATTAATAACAAGGATATGACTTCCATGAATTTTTAAAGTATGGTGAAAAGATATCAGGAAAGATTTAATTAAATTGATGGATCCTAATTTGTTTTCATTACATTTTTTATATTATTTGGTATTGGAGATTATATAAATTAGTAATATGATCAAAATAATGCATATACATATTCCGGAAAACAAAAATACTAGATAACTTTTATTCATAGTAAAAATTCTCTCAATAAGTTTAGGTTATGATGGAAATTAGTATTAGCAAACATAATTTCAGTCTATTAAATCTTATCTAGTTCATTAAGAACAGATATTTTATTTTATTTGAAAATAAAAAGTTTAGAAACATTTTTTTGAAATGTTGCAAAATATTTACATTAATAACATTTCTATAATGTTATCTTTATTAAAAAAAATATTTTTAGTAATATTTTTAAGGCATGTTGATGGCTTTAAGGGAGAGCACAAGCAGCCTGAGTATCTTAAGTTGCAGGCATTCTTTCTTTCTTCATGCAATTTTCAGCATACTATATATCTATATATATATATATGTGTGTGTGATTTTAAGACTTACCAGAAAATATTCTGGTTTTTATTTTAATTATTTATTTTCAATCTGTTTT
>Ga0209489_109029_pt1 | contig 12891 bp, 9 predicted proteins | sample SiratrowhiteBW_FD_187527 | JGI IMG/M metagenome (GOLD analysis project Ga0209489, IMG submission 187527) | Root nodule microbial communities of legume samples collected from California, USA - Siratro white BW (SPAdes) (version 2) | ecosystem: Host-associated > Plants > Roots > Nodule | place: USA... | reverse complement strand
TATATATATATATATTACTTTATATATCATTACATAAATGTTTGACGTAAAAAAAGATAAGAGTTGTTTTTAGTTCCTTCAAACAAACAAAAAAACAAAAAGAGTTGTTATATTAGTTTTTCAAAAAACGTTTCTTATTTGTGATCCATAAATGTGGTTAATTACTTTGTGAAGGTAAGAGTATTTGTAATTTTTTTTCTTTTTTTAGGATGCTTATTAATTGTTTCTATTTTGTGGATAAATTTGGTAGAATATATCCCTAATATTAATAAACAATATTTTGAATGGAGTCTTGTACAAGTCTAAACTAGAAATAATTTAACTCAGTTAAGTAGACATTGAATGACAAAAGATCATTCTGAAAAGGGTTATTTAAGAAAAATGTCAAAATAGGTTCAGAAGAAATTTGAATCCACATCCACGACAATAACGATCCAGTAGGTAGAACATGCAATAGCATGATGTTGTAATTTAGATGCAATTTTAGTGAGTTTTTTCTTTTTATCACCAATGATTGTTTGATTTGAGTATGGTTTGTTTGAATATAATAAATTGAAAACTTAATTTATATATATATATATATATATATATATATATGTATATACATATATATATATATATATGTATGTATATATATATAACAGAAAAATTAAATTTTTTATCTCTTAAAATTATTTTGTATAAAATTAAAAATAAAATTAATATATATACATATAACAATCTCTACAAATTAAGTTATGCATAAGTTAATTTTTCTTTTTTTCTGAAAGAAACTTATAAAAAAAATTGTCTAGTATACTTATAATTAAAATTTTCAGGTTTTGATATTAAGACGTTCTTTTGCCTTTGTCCAGTTATTATTTATATTGTACATAGCAACTTGATGCGTGATGAGTCTCATATTCCATGAAAACAATAAGTAAAAAGATAGTAATCTATGAGTACCAAATTTAAAGTCAATGCTATAAATGAGTAAACCAAATGATTATTCTCAAAAAATCGATAAACTTTTAGCTGAAATATTTTAATGAAAATCTAAAATATTATTCATTTTTTATCTATATTTTAATGTTTATATAAAAAAATTAAAAAAAAAACTCTAATAATTTATGTTTATCCTAATAAAGTATAGTTACTCCTATTTTATCATTTTTATTATTTTTTCAAAATAAATATGTAAATGCAAATTAATTAAAGACAAAAAATTTAACATAAAAATAATTAATACTATCTTCATCTTAAAAAAAATAGAAACAGAAATTTTATGGAAATTTGACAAGAAAAAAATAATAAAGAAAGTAATATACACGAGGAAGGGATATGATAATTAAGAATAAATATATTGATGCTGAAACAAATGCAAGCACTTAGGAATAAAACAAGTATGTTAGAGCATTAAGGATGTATTTCTTATAAGAAAAAAATTATGAAATAAACTCTTTATAATTTAACCATGTATAAAAGTAACGATTTTAGTAGTAAAGGAGAGTGTTTAAATTTGACGAAGAACAGTAGTTATATTTTAAGTTAAAAAAAAGTTATATATAAAAACTAAAATAATTACGTTGTTTATTTATTCAAATCATAATTCTTTTGAAACATTATTCTAACTTTTTTTCTTTGGTGTATTTTTACAATACTTTTTTCTGAAATTACGAACTATAAAATGACTGAGAATAGGCTTAGCACAGATGAAGAGAACTTTGGTTAAGGTATTTTTCTTTTTTCATTTTGATTTTCAATTTTTCTTCTCTTGTCCCCGTTTCATGGGGTCTAGAGTTTTCACATGCATAACCAGCCGAAAAAAAAATCCTTATTAATCTTAGTATAATTATAAGTTTGTCAGGTTTAGTGAACAATCTAAAATATTTTTAAGTATTATTAACTTTTTTTCTTTTTAAAATAGATCTCTTGAAGAACAAGACATTTTCAATTAAAGAAAATTGACCATTAGGTTAAGCTTATGTGAACTTTAAAGAAATTAAGTATATTGAAATTTACTTATTATTAATTATGTTGTTGGTATTGAATTTATTTTAATGAATGCCTTAAATTAGAAATTTAATGGTTGAATTATTGAAATATTATGTTTAGTATAAAGTTAAAATTGTGTGTGATTACTAGAATTGTAATGTTATGCTATAATATAGGATGAAATGATTATAGCCCTAACGGATAAGTAAATGTTGGGATTGGTTGTTAAAAAATTATTTTCAAGTGTAAAAAATGATTTGTATGTTTGATGATTGTTTTAAGAAATTAAAACCATTTGAATAAATTTTAGGTTTTATTTTGAGTAGAATTGATATGAAAATGGTTTGAATTGAAAATTTTGGTTGGTAAATCTATTAAAATCTTTGTCTTAATAACTGCATATATCATTCAAGTAACACTTTAGTCACTCAAGTGCGTAAAGGTAGAAGGATTGAGTCTTGAGTAATTTTTTGTAGTTTAAAAATAAATAAACTAAATTAACTTTCTTACCTTTTAGGAAAACTATCATTCAAGTGTTTGTAAACAACAATCTCATTGCTGAAGTAATAATATAATTTTGCTCGTAATAATATAATTTTGCTCGTGTGACAATCTATTATTCAAACAAGTAGGTTATATTAATTCTTCCTTCAACTTAAACATATTAATTAAGTAACAATACCTCACTCAAGGAATATTGCTTTAATCTTAATCTTCATTTTCACTTTTTTAATTTGTCTTTAAAGGATACATAGATTATTTCTTTAATTTATTGTGTTTAAATGAGATGCGACTAATTTTGATGAGTTTACTGTAGTAGTAGTAATAATACGTAAAATCTAATAATTAGTAGGGAGACACCATTGATTTGGTGAAGTATAATATAATTATTAAGTTGACGGATTAAATAGGAGACATCCAAAACCATTAATTAAAGATATCAGGTGATGAAAGTTGATTAATAATTTTTATCATCAAGATATGGAAAAGAAGGTTATTAGTTACTTGGTAGGTATGTAGAAAGCTACGTTGTTGTGATAGTTACTAAAGGGGATTAATATTATAAAGATATCATTCCAAGCAAGTCAAATAGATATGGAGAGTGTCAGTCTTAAAATTTAAAACTTAATATAACATTTCAAAAGTCTTAAGTTTTAGGTAGAACGAAACATAGATATGAAGAGTGTCAGTCTTAAAATTTAAAACTTAATATAACATTTCAAAAGTCTTAAGGTTTTAGGTAGAACGAAACGTCATATTTTTTACATATGTTGACTTATAACTCATTGATTGTGAATCTTTCTAATGAATTCCCTTTGAAAGACTTACCAAAAGGTGTAAGTAATTATTGGATTCCTAACAATATTAATTCACCATTAAAACCAAAAGTGATATTAAAGTATATAGAAAGTAAGAGGCAACAATCTTTTTCGTTTACCATGGGGAAGGACACTATCGTTAACATAATAACCTATATACGAAATGCTGACATAAATAAAAAAGAATGGTTCAAGTCATAATAAGAAAAAAAAGAAATAATGTTCAAATAAAGAGAAAGTTCGTTACGGGAATGATTAGTTTGTTGCGAAGGACGGGAAGTAAGTAAAATAAATGGAGATGTAAGTAAAGGTCAGGCTTGAGAGAAGTGTGCCAATGTGAAAGGAATTCAAACTTGAGAAGGAAATTGTTAGAAATTTAAATATAAGCATAAATTTTACATTAAGTAAATAATAATATTGAACAATATATGAGGAAGAAAAACTCAAACTTATTACTTAAGATTTTAGATAGAAGATGAGATTAGATCTCTTATGGGTTGACTCATAGTTCATTGATACTAATCTCCTTAATAAATAAAGATCCAACAAAAGATACAGGTAATTAATAATGTTACTTGAATGATATATTATTGTTTTAACAATATAACAATTAAGAACAATATTTATCAAACAACATACAACTTAATTACAATTTTAAAATCTAAAATATATTAAATTCTTTTCGAATCATAAAATTATACTGTTAACAATCTCCTAATTAATCATAATAATATCAAATTAGCTAATTCTTCTTTTATATATATATATATATATATATATATATATATATATATATATATATATATAAACAATTATTATATTAATTACATAATATTAAAGTGCTTATGAACAAAGTCGGTATTTCCAAAAATCCTATCCAATTACTAATAAATTTCTAAAGATCAAATCATACACAAAAACAATTTTTCTTACAATATTTTTCCTTACAAAACACCTTAAAAGGAAAAGAAAAAAAAAATCTTAATATAGATTGAACTATTTAACCAAATAACAGCTTTAATTCCAACACAATGATACAGTATATTCCTCTTAATTATCTAAATTTAAAAAGAGTCGAGATAAAATGAGTTTTACAAAAATATAATTTCTAATAAAAGTAAATAAATTTTATATTTTATTTATAAACTTTTTATTTTTTATTTAAGATTTATCTTTACTGATGTCTAAATGATCGAGTTGCTCTCTTAATTTATCATTTTAATATCTCTTATTTTAATTTTAATTTTAATGTTTTATTAAAATATATAAATATATCAGTGAGATAAATCTAAAATATAATTTATGTTTAAAAATATTCACTTATTATTAAATTATAAAAAATAAATATTTATCTTGTGTAATGCATAAGATAAAGATAAAATACTAGTTATTCATTAATTACTTTTTCTTTTAATTATTAATGCTCATAAATTATTCAATAATAATCTATGTATTTAATATTATTAATGTAGCGTTTATGTAACCAGTAAATATATTAAATCATTTTATATATTAAATGTAATATGTAGTCAACTCTAATAATATTATTAAATGTTAGTATATTATTAATTTTATTAAATATCTGCATGGTAAATACGTTAATTTTTTTTAAAATACTCTAACATTTATGTAATAATTAAATGGTATTAAATCATTATATATATATATATATATATATATATATATATATATATATATATATATATATATATATATATGTGTGTGTGTGTGAAATGTAACATAAAAAAACTCTTTTAGTATATTATTTTTTAAATACTCTAGCCTTTATGTAATCATTAAATAATATTAGACCATTGTATATATTAAATGTAACATATCATCAACTGTATTAATATTATTAAGTTTTAGTATATTATTAATTTTAATAAATATATATGATACATACATTACATTTTATTATTTTTTTAAAATTTGCTCAAAAAACATATATTTTAAATTAGTAAAAATTCAAACGTATACTAATATATACTAATAAAAAGATATATTTTAATATATATTATATATATGTAATTCATGACATAGATATAAATTCAATATATTTGAATTTTATAACGAATAATTTTTTTAATACAAACTATATTATAATTTAATTTTTAACAAATTTTTTTTTACAATATATATCATATTTAATATTTATGATAAAATTAATTATTAAGATTTTTTTAATATTATTATTGTAAATAAGGCGTTGATGACACGTAAATTATTTAATAAAAACTATCTCTTGGTTTCGTTCCATAATTATTATTTTGCATTTGATTAAAAATTAAAAATACTATTTTTTTAATTAATATTGTTCATAAAATCTATTTATGTATATAATTTTTTAGTTAAATTATTATATTTTTTATATATTATTTTTCAATCATAAACTCATTACTCAATTTGATCATTAATATTATTGACCTTGAGTAAAAACGCTTGTTATCTTAAAATAATATTTAAATTATTATATTTTTTATATATTATTTTTCAATCATAAACTCATTACTCAATTTGATCATTAATATTATTGACCTTGAGTAAAAACGCTTGTTATCTTAAAATAATATTTACAGTGATCGTTTATAATAACCTATGAATGGATAAAAGTTTCATTCTTGAGATTTTTTACTTTGAAATGAAAATTACTTGCATTCATTTTTAATATTAACACTAGATAAAGTCAATACTAATAATAATATTTTTCTAAAATATAACTTAGCGTAATATATCCGCTGAATAAGTTTTAGTACAAAAATCATAACATGTTAATATATTTTCTTACAATTAACTTTTTAGCTCTAACGTAATTTCAAATATAAATCTTATTTTAAAAAACATTTCCAAAATTTTAAAAAATATAAATTTGCATTGCTATTCTCTTTTGTTTTTTATAAATAAACTTTTTTTTTTCATATGTATTCGCTGACTTTTAAAGCTGACTTTTAAAGATGATTACTCCATTGGAAATATTTAAGATCTAAAGTAATTAATTTTGTTTTGAAGAGTACCGTAATAGAATCAAAATTAAAATTAGGAAAGATATATAATTATTTCTCTTAAAGTTATGTTAAATATTATTTTTATTAAAACTTAAAAGGAAGCAAATATATTTAAAGAAACTGTGAGATATTAGAGAAAGATAAGTGTAATTTGCTTTTAAAATTAACATTACATGGTTTTAAATATATTTTGGCTCAAATTATTTATGAAAAGTTTTAAATTTAGATTTTAGTGAATAGAAAAATAATATTGAAAGAAAAAAAATATAATCAAACGATTACTTAATTTATTCTGGAGATTACTTAATTATTGTATCCTTGAATGTTTTTGTTGCACATCTATATGTTTATTTATTTCTATATAATTAATATTGTTATTACATACTGCAACCTTATGGCTAATCTCTTCAAATTAAGTTTTATATTATAATTTTATACAGACATGATATCTTTAAAATATTTTTTAATTTCAAATAAATTTAAGTATAAATATGAATTTTTATTTATTATTTATTTTATTTTTTCATTACAATTATTTTTATTATTGTTATTATTAATGTAATAAAGGAATAAAAAATTCCATAATAATTTATATAAAAAAATTTCACAATGGAAACGACACCGTTTGTTTCAGATCAAACCATGGAGAGCAAGATTTCAAGAAAATATGTCTTGGAAAAAAAGAAGCTGAAAATTAGGGTTTTGAGGTATTTATTTAATTGGCAAAAGACAGTGTTTTGGGTTTCACAGACAGACAAACACTCTCCATTCTTCTCCTTCACAAAATTCTCGAGATCCCCATTTTCTCCGAATCGAAGCCATGGCCAAGGGTCCCGGTCTCTACACTGATATCGGCAAGAAAGCCAGGGGTACTCTCTCTCTCTCTCTCTCTCACTCTATCTTTTATTGAATTCCGAATTGGGATTTGGAGGGGTGGGGGGATTTTTTTCGGACCATACAAAATTGATGCTTTTTGATGAATCTTGTAATTGGTCTTTGTTTGTTTTTTGTAGATCTGTTGTTCAAGGACTACCACAGTGACCAGAAGTTCACCGTCACCACCTACTCGCCCACTGGAGTTGTGAGTGTCCATTTTTTAGTCTTTTTATTTTTTCAGCATAAACGCAATGCATGTCATCTGTATTTGTTTTGCTGTTGGGTTTGTTATTGGATGTTCTATTTGGCATGTGTGGATGATAATGTTGGTAGAATCGAGTGGCTGGTTGGTTTTGTTGGAAGATTTGTGGCCTATCTAGGTCTTGGCTGCAAGAAATCTTTGTCATGGATTTATTTTTTGGAAAGAAATCTTTTGTTTTTTTTTTTTCTGGGTTTGTGTTACGACAACAATTTCTGTTTTGGCCTTTTGGTTCTTCATTCAACTGCAAGGTGTTGGATTTTCTAAATGATAAAACAAAATGGGTTTTTTAACTGGAAGTATTTTAGCAGCATTTTGATTATAACCTATTTTGATAAAGAAATGGAAGAATAGATGATCCAAGAAAGCATATCCTTTTATTTAAAAATGAAAGAAATAGCTTGATTTATTGTGATTTTTCACTTTTTAGTTGTCTTCATGGTTTTCTTCTCTGCCATTTTCAATTCCTTCATTTACTGATTGGATTACAGGTTTATGAGTTTTTATTTTCCCTGGCTGTTCCTATGGCTCCATGATGGAAATAATCTAGATGTACCGATTGGATTTATGTAATTTAATGTAATATGATATAAACTAAACGTGGATTTATGGTTTATCTATTTTAGAATTATATTAGATTTCCCTGATTTACTTCATTTCATATATATGCTTGTGGAGTCTGTTTGTATGTAATGTCAAGCACGGGTATACTTGTCAACAGTGGCCAGAGTGACCATTTTTGCATCAAAAGTGGAGCAATGCACACTTTTGCAGTGTATAATTTGATTTTCTACTTTTTTAAGGGTTTTTATCAAAGTTTTCAGTGTGATGCAGTGAATCAGGGAACCAGACTTCTTTATTGGCTTTTGATTTCGTTTACATATCCCTCTGTTTTGCACCACTAACCAACCCCATTACATATCTACCATTCTTCCTTAAGCTGTGGGCACTCTCTGTTTGTGATTCAGCTTCTTGCTGTTGTTGAAACCCCTTTTGTTTTTTGGTGATTTATGTTGCCTACCCTTTGTTTTAGTTAATTGATAAAGGCTGACTACTTTGGGATCCAGCATGTTGCCTTAAAATTTTGTATGCCTTGTCTACCTGTCTTGTTTTCTCTCATAATTTATTTTTGTATACTTCCTACTGTGTTTTAATATTTATTATGGAAATTGCTGCATTATGTTCATGTATATCAATAGGGAAGAATGAAGGGTCATGTATACTTGCAATGTGGATGCCTTAGATGAGGTGGATGGATGTTTATACGCTGTAGTATATCAGTTACAGAAAGATGCTTTAAACTGATCCTGTGGAGCACATCTGATAAAATTGTGATATTCGCATTATGTCAGTATCATCTGTTAGCATTATGTGATTTGGATTTGTGTCTTCTGTTTCAGGCTATTACGTCATCAGGAACCAGGAAAGGTGAACTGTTTGTGGCTGATGTCAACACCCAGTTGAAGAACAAAAACATCACTACTGATATCAAAGTTGATACGGATTCTAATGTAAGTGTAATATTCTTGTTTGAATATTTGTTGATTCTTTTCTATTTTTAATTGATATCTGGTCTCCTGTGCTTCTGATTCGTATGCCATGGTGAGAATTATCAATCCAAGTTTTGCGATTGATATTTGTTGATTTGTGTGGGTTTCCAGAAAATTCAACCTTTTGTATATTATATTTTGGGATGCTTTGTATAGTTTTTTTTCATCAGCAATATTTTGTTCTTCTGAGAACACCTTTTCAAAATTGTTTTAAAATCTCTCTTGCAACCTTTTCAATAATTTTAGTCAAACTGTTCTTTTACTACACACATACATTAGTTTAAGGCAAAAGGTTCATCATTCATGAACCATTTTGAATGGAACTTCTATATTCTTATAGCCATTTTGCTAATATTGGTTAATATATCTGCATTCCAGCTCCTCACAACTATCACTGTCAATGAACCTGCTCCTGGTCTTAAGGCTATCTTTAACATCAAAGTTCCTGACCAGAGGTCTGGAAAGGTAAGATAGTCAAACCTTTTTTGCATAGCAAGCATTCAAAAAACCTTGAACTCATGCTGGAATTTTCGTTGTCTTAATGTAACAGGTGGAACTTCAGTACTTGCATGACTATGCTGGAATAAGCACCAGTGTTGGGTTGACAGCAAACCCAATTGTCAACTTCTCTGGTGTTGTAGGAACCAATGTTCTTGCTCTTGGTGCTGATCTTTCCATTGACACCAAAATTGGGGAGTTAACAAAATCCAATGCTGGACTGAGCTTCACTAAGGATGACTTGATTGCCTCATTGACTCTGTAAGTAACAGTTGCTGCTCAAAATGTTAACAGTCTGCATCTAGAAAAAAATGCATTGTGTACTTTTTTTTTATTCAAGGCTCTAGGGTCGACTTGTGAACTTTTTGAGGCTCCATTTTAGATGTATTTTTTATTTTTTTTCAGTTTTCTACTTCCCTTTTTTCCGAGATGCGCCTGGTTGCATATACTTGTCCAAACTATTCACTAGGCCTGTGCTTGTAGTATACTAATGATTTTGAATGAGTTTTTTGGTGATGTGGTTAGTTCTTGTGTGCAGGAATGACAAAGGTGATGCTCTGAATGCTGCATATTATCATGTAGTTAACCCCTTGACCAACACTGCTGTTGGTGCTGAGGTCACTCATCGATTCTCAACTAATGAGAACACTCTCACCCTTGGTACCCAACATGCATTGGATCCATTGACCACTTTGAAGGCACGTGTCAACAACTTTGGTAAGACAAGTGCTCTCATCCAGCATGAGTGGCGTCCCAAATCATTCTTTACGATTTCTGGTGAGGTAGACACCAAGGCCATTGAGAAGAGTGCCAAGGTTGGATTGAGTTTGGTTCTCAAGCCCTAAGAATTTTTATCCATCCTGGCAAGAGCATTGAAGTAGGTGTTAGGAAGCTTATAGTCTGTCAGACTAAATCATTTTCTTGAAGTTGGTTCTCTTCTTGGGTAAGAAGTGTTCATGGTGTTTTCGTTGCATCTGAGCAATTCTCCCTTGTAAAAATAAAATAGGTTTTCTATAAACCAACTGTGACTCTTGAATGCGCAAAGTTCAGCAAGTCTCTTTTGTTGCATAAGGATTGGTACTCTTTATTGAGGTTTTGACATGCGAAATTTTATATCTTATGATTTGATGGATATTTTCTGCAACCCTTGCATTTCATCCTCTATTTTGAAATATTTGTTTTTTTTTCCTTCATTTGCTTTGTTGCAATGTTGCATCTTTGGATAAAATACATATGCTAGTGATAGATCTTGCTCGTATGCTTTATTCCCGTCTAATCTGCCTTCCACCCTGAATTGCTTTTTAGCCGTGAGACGTATCATGATGTTAGTTTTCAAATTATATTTTTCCGTAACAGTGCAAACTCATTAATTTAGTTCAAAATACGATTTTAATACTACTTTTGAGCCCTTGGAACTACAGCTCAATTATTTTGAATGTGGCCGGGTACCGCCCATTTTAAATTGAATTTTTCTCGCAAAGAAAGATCTGTTATGTGTTGGAATGACACGGGCTTTCATCGACCCTGAGAATGGTTAATTTCTCGGAGACGTCAGGAGTAAATGAGGTTTTCATGAACAAATTAGTCTGTGACCTCCAAAGCAATGGGACCCTGTTGGAGTTTTGAGATTTGGTAAGAAGCTAGCTTTCTAGGTTCTTGGTTTGGGTGTGTGATCTGTGTTTGGCATGGAAATCTACCCTTGCATATTGAATTCATTGTTTTTGCATTGAAATAAATAATTTTTCTATGAAGAATGGGAAAAATATAATAAAAGTATTTTTAGGAAGTCTAAAAAGGGAAAAAATATAGTTTAAAATTACTTGTTGTGTTTAGGTTTTCATTGAAACAATTGATACTTCCCTGTAGTGGGCAATGGTTTTTATTGATTAGTCAAATAACCATTGGATTGGATTGTCACAAGTTATTGAGATATTTCAAGTAATGTTTGTATCTCTTTCAGTATACAGAATTACTCTCCTCTCCCAATGGTGCTATTTCATAAATGAATAAATAAATTTTTTCGTGATGTTTATGCTGGAGCTGTATTAGAAATTACAACGTGTATTGAGGATAAATTTTGATAATAGGAATTACTTATTCTGATGCTTCAACCAAAAATTAGTATTAGCCCAAAACATCCTAAGCAATTTTGAAAATGTTAGGGTCAGAAAGTGTTACTATCGTTTTTGTAGTAAGATTTTAATTTAGAACCAAATCAATTGAAGCTGACACTGAATATTATTTTATATTTTATTCAAAACACTTCTAGTTCTAGGAATTCTTACTTGTTGAGACCCAACTTCCCACAGACTATCCTCAGAGCGATAAAATTTGTTGATAAACAACTAGAATATATATAACTGGAAATTATGCTACTCATCTCCAAGGTAAAGAAATGATTTTACAAGGAGTAATAATTTTTCATGCTGTAATGATTTTATAGGGACAATATTTTACATAAAGAAAGATAAACACAGAGAAAAAAGGTAATAGACCTAAACAACACCTTTGCAAACTCTTCTATAGCCTTTGTTACCTCATTCTGCTTAAAGGTTGCATCATCTCCAATTTTAGCACACAACTAGCTCCAATAATGGAAACACATGCAAAATAATGGAACACATGAAAAATAGTATCAGCTTTTAAAGCAGCACATCAATCAATGATCATTAATGTTTTAACTTAAAACACAAAAAAAGGATGTAGCATTTTTATAACATAATTTATGCACATTGCAGAGCAATCATTGTACTCTATAGAGTAAGTACCATCAAAATCATATGATTGGATTCGTTCCCTTGTGCTGGTCAGCTTATAGAAGGCATCACTGCTTTATCAGCCTTGGTATTGTACAGATGCAACCACCATCACAAATATATTATCCTAAAAAGTTGATGAGGGTGAGATCCAAAACTATGCGTGTGTAGTGAAGATTTTCTTACAATTTTTTTTTTCATATAGTTTTTGCACGATTGAATTTGAATGATGCAATCCGTTTTACATTATAATTCATAGTAATACGTGTCTCATGGATAATTGTTTTTAAACAATGATAGTTAAGTAAATTTATGAATATACAGTTTATTTAACTTTAATTTCAGATTCTAATACCTTTGTAGATATTTTATAAAAAAAATACCCAATAAATAGTTTTATCATATGAAATTTTAATGTATTATTAATTAAACATTTAAAGTTATAAATTAAATTAATACTATTCAATATCCATGTTAAAAATTTATAATGATGAGGTTAAAGATAATATAAATACTGTAGTGTAATAAAATATTTATCAATTAATTAAGGAATTCTGTGATATATTTTAAAACATTCATCATGTGATATATATATATATATATATATATATATATATATATATATATATATTTTTTTTTTTTTTTTTTTTTTTT
>Ga0209489_109027_pt1 | contig 12892 bp, 9 predicted proteins | sample SiratrowhiteBW_FD_187527 | JGI IMG/M metagenome (GOLD analysis project Ga0209489, IMG submission 187527) | Root nodule microbial communities of legume samples collected from California, USA - Siratro white BW (SPAdes) (version 2) | ecosystem: Host-associated > Plants > Roots > Nodule | place: USA... | reverse complement strand
AATAGATGAGGTATGGAGAAGAAAAATTAAAGAGAAAAGAGATGGAAGAGGGAGAAAAAGATAAAAGACAAGAAAAAAAAGTTATGGAGAAAGAGCGATGGTGCCATTTCTTTTCTTTTTTTTTTTTAAACGAGGGGTTACAAAACCTCTCATCCACAAACTCAACACAATGGTTTCCAAAATTATTTATAAAATAGTTTATTAAAACTACATAAGATCTCTTATTAAATATATAAAACATATATGATATATATGTTACCCAATTAAAATGGAAACAAAACATATATTAAATACTAAAAATAAGTATAAACTTTTACATAAAAGATCAGTATAATGAATCGAATATATTAGAAAACTTAACCAGTTTTAGTAACACTTATATGATGTAGAGTGAGAAAGTTCTATACAATTTTTTTCTCATTCACTGCCAACCTTATAAGTGATGTTGTTTCCTATAGTCCTATCTTGAATAGTCTTTAATGAAGTTGAATGTAAATAATAGTGACACACCAGTCTCAAACATCATAAGAATTGGTGGTGTTAAAAGTACTAGGCAAAAATTATATTAGGCAGGATGTGCAATTCTTTTATTTCAGAGTATAGTACCCAAGTGTCATGATTCAATTGTGACTTGGTCCATCTGATCTTGGTCACAAAAACAATTAATGTCACATGCAACAATTTATCCGTCAGTAATTATCTTGTTGGGAATCGAACTCATGACATTGGATCTAACACCAATTGTTGAATCAAACACTTATAACTAGACTAAAAGCTATAACCATTAGTCAGGGTACAACTATTTCTACTTAAACGCTTAGCCGCCTAAACACTGAGTGGCGAGTCTTACACAAAATATTTTTGTGCATCAAAGTAAAACACCAAAGAAAAAAAAAGGAAAAGCATTCACAACAAGGTTTTAGAGCGTAGAACTCAACAATAAGGGATACACTTCAATGTTGTTATCAATATGTCTCATTGAGCACAAATGGAATCCCAATAACTGACCGATCAAAGTATTATTAAATGAAATAGAACTAATAACAGGGAATGATGGAGCCAAATCATATCAAGACAATAAATCATCATCCACTTTATAATGGCATACAACTAACACATCATCAAATGATGTAGATGAATTCCATCAACAACCTAGTTCAGAAAAGTTATAAATCAAATCTCTTGAATCTTTATCAAAAGAATTTCACTCAATGAGCACATGACCCACCCAACAAAAAATTCAAAAAATTTGTAGATAACATAGAAATCTTAAAATTTAAGATGATTTCATATTTTCTACAAAAACTTCAATAAATTATCTTAACTATCTACAATTTGTACCAATTAAATGAAAGTCAAACATCATTTAAATCATCACTTACCAAGGTAAACTTTACATAAATTTCTTTAATTCTTTTCTTCAATCTATTATCTCTCTTAATTATAGGTTCAAAAAAAATAATGTTTTTTAGTATTGCACCAAAAATTTATTTATTAAATTATATAATTTTTATTTAGAGAATGAATAAAATATTAAAATCATAATATTTATTTATTATAAAAGGGTTTAAAATGTATTTTAATTCAAAAAATAGATAAATATAAATTTTGTAACCAAATAACGGTTTCAAAATAATTTTTATTCTAAAATATATAAAATATAATTTTTATTATTGTAAAACAATTCAAAATTATTTTTAATTTGTTTTCATATTTTTTAATCGTAGAAGTAATTTGTTGGGTAATTAAACACTTAAAAGCTTGGCAAAAAAGATAAAAGGAATGCAACGAAATTTTAAGAAAATGTAAACGTAGAATATTTAAAAACAAAAAGAGAAAAAGTATTTTAGATGATAAACTTTTTCTTACGCTAATAAGGATATTTATAAAAATGTTGTTATGTAAAAGAATTGGACTCTTATAAAGATGATCACATTTTTTTACATAGAATATTTTTACAATATCATAAGTCATATAATAAATAAAATAAGAGTCAATACTATTCCAATTGCAATTACAAAAGTTTGTATTTCTGAAATTAAAAGACATTTTTATTGATAATTATTTTCAATAAATTTACAAAATCTATCATAAAATTTCTTATAGTTGTTTACTTTTAGCATTGTCATATTCATTCCACCCATTTTATCGAGAAAATGAAGATGTGAAGAGAAAAAAAGTTTAAACAATCACTTTCTTTCTTATAAAAAAACTATTGGATAACCCTTTTAATTACTACAAGAAAAAAGTTATTTAGAGACTAAATTTTAGTTACCAAATAAAATAGTTATTAATTGTGATAGTCACCAAATTAGATTTTGGTTGTTTAATAACTAAAAAATAGAAATAATGATTAAATTTAGTGCAATTAAGTAAAGATAATTGGTATCTAACATTAGCTACCAAGGTTTTAATGACCTATATCATTAGATTCTAAATTAATCTCTAACTTAATTAGATACTAATTTAGAATCTAATTATAGGTCACTAAAACTTTGGTGACTAATGTTAGATATTAATTATGTTCACTTAATTTGTCACTAAATTCAATCATTACTTCTATTTTGTAGTTATTTAGTAATCAAAATCTAATTTGGTGACTATTTTGATCACAATTAGCAACCATATCATTTGGTAGCTAAAAATTTATCTCTAAATAGCTTTTTTCTTATAGTGAATAAATAACATATTAAATTAAGATATATACTTAAAATGAAAATTAAATTAATTTAATAAAAAGTGATAATGTGGTCGTTTGTAATATTATTATTAAAACAAGTTTTACATGCATAATAGAAAAGTTATTCTTTGTATACATTGTTTGATTACATTTGATTATAATGATAAGAAGAATTATGTTGACATAATTCATCTGCGTCATTTGGTATGTTGGTTGTATCTGGTTAAACTGTGGATGAACTACATTATTGATAAAATTCACCTCCATCATTTGATGCATTGGTTGTTGTAATTCGTTGAATAATACTTGTTGCACCGATTGCATTGTTGGAAGAGACATATTCAAGATTTAACCCTTCTTGCACTTGTACCAAATGAACTCTAGGTTCTAGAACAATGTCGTGAATGCTTTTTTTTTCTTTTGTTTTGGTGTTTTACTTTGATGCAGAAGATACTTTTGTGCATGACTCGTCACTTGAGTTGCACTTTTTATTTAAATGTATTATGAAATCTCTTTCCAATGACTTATTTTATATATCACAAGTCCTTCCAGAAATCGCATATGGTTAAAAATAAGTATGAGATTAAACAAATTAAAATTAACAAATCATTAATATAATGTCATTACAAAAATAAAACTATAAACAAAAGTGTTGATATAGAAACACTTGCGCTCTTCTATGGTCCAAGTAATCTCTTTGGATAGCGGTGTTGAGATTTTTAAGACGGTGGCAACATGAGAGGAGCTTTCATGAGGACTTGAAAAGGTTTATTGGAGAGGGAGGTTGTTTTCAGCATTATGGGAGAAACATTGAAATTGTACGATAGCACAGACTAAGTTTGGAACATAGGCCAAATTTAGCCTATGTTCCACATTTTTTTTCACATCTATATTTATAGTTAAAATAATATGCATAATAAAAAAACAGATAAGATAACACATCTTGATAAAATTATAACACAAATTTTTCTACAAGAAATAAAATAAATCACAATAATATGTTAATAATATTATACATAAAGAATTATTTCACTACAACAAAAATTAATTTTAACTGAGATTATATTATGTGTTTCTGGTAGTTTTAACTTCCGTTAGGTGCATTACTTGCTGTTTGTTTTTTCCTTAGTAGATCCAACATCACTAACATATTACTGACGGTTTCTACTAATCCCTAGGATGATAATACTTTCTCGCGGTTCTTGAAACAACTGCTACTGCCAGCGGTTTCCGAAACTCCTGCTACTACCAGTGGTTTCGAAAATCCTTGTTACTATCGGCGGTTTCAAAAGTCCCTATTACTGTCAACAGTTTCGAAAAGCCCCTATTACTGCCAACAGTTTCAAAAACCCTTGTTACTGCCAGCGGTTTCGAAAACTCCTACTACTACCAGCAGTTTCGAAAACCCCTGCTACTGCTAAGTATATTAAACCCAGCTAATTTTATCTATTGTATCTTTTAAATACGTTGTATTTTATGTAATGCATATATAAATCTTGAATCAACTACAAAAAAGAAAAAACATATTTTAAAATTTTAGTATTTTCAATTGACCATAACATTCAATAAAAAAACAATGAAAAAAAAGTACAACTTTAAGATAAAATAATGCAAGGTTAAAATAATTGTACATTGAAAATTAACCACTTTAGATGGACAAACACCCTAACTTAAACGACTAATACGTCCATAATATTCTCAGCTTCCGACAGCATAAAATAGGGAATTGATACTTAATATTTCTTTTGAAGCGTATTTGTTGGAAAGTAATCAGTTTAATTCCCTCTCTACATTGGAAAAATTCATCGTCAATGACTATTGTATATAACGCAAATTTTGGACATCCTGTGGTGACAACACGAAATTGCCAGGACCTGTACTGGGCCAAAATCTTATAGTTCCCTTCTTGCATTTTGATGTTGCAGTCAGTTGTATAATAATGCTGCCAAACGTTGATTGCGAAAAAGGAAAAGATATCTTTACTTTGGAGGCTACCAGTAAGAATTTATCAAGGTAAACATCCAATTCATAGATGCATATCGAGAGGACAAACATTACAAAGACCAAAGTAAGAAATATATGTTTCAAACATTGCAATGGTTGTATCAAACATACCATGTCCTTTGCGTATCATCAAGGGAGATTACCATCATTGCTGGATCAAGTGTGATACCTCCAAAAATACTAGAATATATAATAAGGTATGGTGTTTCTCCACTAAACTTCATTTTTAATGAAGCTTTTCAAGCAACTGAACACAACAATTCAATGAAAATTTCAAAACTTAATGAAGAATACATTATTTTATGGAATTAATGATGACAAAAAGTAAGTAATAAGTACAAATTTGTCCAAATATACTTTTATTATAAATTCAAATCGAAATATATATTAGTATTATTAATTAATATTTTTTGTTAAAATCATTAATAATTAATTTGAACCAAGATATAATTATTAGTATAATTATCTTATTTTATTAATGAAAAATGGAAAAGCATTTGTACCGCATACATTCAATTTTTGTGATGCATTTTCCGAAAATATTCCTTAACTAATTTATTGAAATAAAAATGTATAATAGTATTATTACTTACGTGGACTCGTATAATAATTGTATTATCAACCAATTCTAATATTTTAATCAGTTAGAACATTTAAATCACGAATGACAACCATTAATTAAATAGTAATCTTGATTACGTATAAATTGAGAATAGAATTTTTCTAAGAAAATGATAAATTCTGATAAAACTTCCTTTTACAATAATATATAATAGAGTAGATACTATATATTTAATTTATGATCGTTTGATTTCCCTTCAAATCATTTCCTTTCTTCCAGTTTCTCTAATGTGAACAAGACATGAAGAAGTATAATATATATATATAATTTGAAATATCTGATTATAGCAATGAATTGAATGGATAAGGTGTATTCCAAAAAGAAGATGGGCAAGAAAGAAACATGAAGAAATTTATTCTAAAATCAGGAAAAAGAAACCCTAATAGATACTGAAATTTAAAGAGACTAAGGGCCTATGAAAAACCTAAAGAAATGGACATGATTTTGGATTCTAAAACTATGAACAACTTATGTGCATGCTAATTAACTACATGCTGGTGCTTGGAAATTCTTGCTATTTACAAACACAATCGAATCAGGCTTGACTTTGACTGTGGAAGATGGATCAACCAGTTTTGGTTTCATCTTTGGAATGTCTAGGGACCGTGTGAGCTTTAGTGGAGTTCCATTCAACAGCACCACCTCACTTTGAATGTTGCCGTCTTTAGGTGTCAAATGGTACTCTTCCCTCATTGAGTTTGGTGATCCTCCTTCTTTATTTGGGTACAGGTTCATGTCATTCACCAGGGATACTCTGAAAGTTGTGGAATTGGACATGTTTATGAGCAGCACAGTGATGCCATGCTGAAAAGAATGAACCACAAGAACCAAGGTCAAGAACAAAATTGCCATTGAGTTAGAGGATATAGAAACTTCTTGGTTTCAATTTGTTACTGTTTTCTGTTAATGATTATTTGTAGCATCATATTTTTTTTATATTTCTCAAAAAATTTCGACTTTAAGAATTTTCACTCATCTTTAAAGATGTATTCTTGAATAATAAAAATCAATGTTGTTGCCAATTGAGTTAAACCTCTAGGGTTTTGTGATCTAATATATGTAAAAGTACTTCTTTCGTTCATAAATTAAAATAAAAATTGACCAACAATATTATCTCACTAAATTAAGAATTTATGTTCCTATATTAGTTTTTATTGTTACTGTCTCACCACAAAAAATTATTTCTTAGAAGAAGACATTTTATTTTAGATGAGTTACCCCTTTCTTTGAACAATGAGCATATGCACGCAAAAGTGGAGATCCTTCATGAGAAACTGAAAGCACATTTCTTCCCATAAGCCGATGCCACAAAAGTGCTCTGAAAAAAAACCAAAGGCATGCCAATTTGAAAGACACAGTCATAATTACTAAGTCAAACTGTTATACCTTGATCATTCATTATATTCAGCATGATTAATATAAAATCTTGAGGATTATATGTATACTAGGACTTGTGCACACAAACATATATGATGAGTTACCCATAATAATCCGGGTTAGGAATGAAGGTTGTGGTGTTTAGCATAGCATAGTTTCCTCCAACTAGTGCTTGTCTGCAGTAAACCTTGTGGTTGAAGGTTGCTGACATGCCAAGCTGGTCCAAGTACCTAGTTATTGATAACAAGTCAATGAAAAAAAAGGAAACAAAAAGAAAACAAGAGAAAAACTCAATTGATTGACATTTGACAGACCAAAAGCCATTAACAAAAGTGTTTGACACATCTTTGCCACCACTGTTATATGCTCCACCAGATTCCCCAACCCATGCTCCTGCCCATGGACTGAATTCCTTGACTGATTCTGAAATATCTTTGAATGTTTGAGCAACTTCGCTCAAATAATATGGGTCTTGAACCTTGTTAATAAGATCCTTATCATTACCTTCATTTAGAATAATGGTTAGTTTAGAAAACAATCACCAAGACATCTATGTACACATATATTATTATTATTAGACAAGACTAGATAGTAGAATCTATATGCATACCAGGACCAAGGTTGTAAATGTGGTGAGTCACTCCATCAACCACACCATGTCCAACATTCTCTAAGAAGCTATCAAACCATTCCTGATCATAGAAACCTGCAGGGCCTAGCACCTTTGGCCTTGTATTGCTATTTTGGTATAGCATGTTAACTAAACTTCTGAGTTGAGTGATGTCTTTGGCATATTGAACACTGTTTATTTTGGCAGCTACCCCACCAGAACATAACTCATTACCTGATAAGCACCATGTTAAAAAACTTCATGACTATTCATGCATAAAAGAAAATATTAAAAAACTTACTGATATATGTATGTAATTCAAAGCTTCAATTTCAAAGACTTTTAGCTACCTAATTCATATGAATCTATTTTATATCCTTTTGAAATTGAGTACTCCATAAGACTTATGGCATTTGTTGGATCCCAGTCTCCTACCCAGGTCACCTTGTCCTCCTTGGAATTTTTCTTTCCATTTAGGGCATTCAACCCAAAAGTGAATTTCACTCTGAAAAGAGAAAAAGAACATGAGAGATTACTTAGTAACATGCTAGTGACATTGAGAAAAAGGATGTGTTCAATTATTACCCTGTTTTGTTAAGAAAATCATTAACTTCATCCCATCTTTTTCTGGGAAGGCATCCTTTGCTGAAACCGAAGAGACCATCACTTTTCTTTTTCATAAGGGGGCATTCCTTTTGTTCTCCAAATTGGTAAACGATCTGATCTTCCAGTGAACCTCCTAATCTGATCCTTAGGGGGCTAAAAGCTGCCAAAATTTTACCAACAATTAGAAATGATATGTAATATAATATGGAATGCATCAATTCTTTCCACTTGTTTCTATAATTCCAAGTCCCCACATTTCCTCTTCTAATGATGAGATTTAAAGATAAATTTTATTTAATACAAAAGCTTTTGAAGTAAAAAATCTAATCTTTCAGTCACCCCACAAAGGCTAATAATAGTAGTATTGACTATGATTATTTGTCTTAAGAAAAAGGAACATACCCTTGACAGCATTTATCAGAATGTTGTTAAGCAAGTCCTGCAGAAGTTGAAAAACACATAACGTTGGTGTGATGATGAAAATATGCATGCTTCTTGGTTAAGGATAAATACTAAATATTTTGCTGAGAAGTCAAAGGAAAAAGAATAAACACCAGATTCAGAATGCCTGCTTTTCCCCAAGGACATTGGTTGTAGTCACACTTGTTTGGTGGCCACCAATCTAAAGTTGCACAGATAAAATTTTCATCTGTGGTAGCAATGTGTGTCACCCCTTTCACTTTAAGGTTCACATCTTTAGCTTTAGCTGAAGACAGGGAAAATAACAAGAGGAGCACAAAACATATGCTTGCTTTGATTTCCATTGTGAATGAAAAATTGAGTTATGGAACAGAGGAGGCACTTCTTGTGTATGTAAGTGAAATGTGAGTTACATTTATGCTGTTAGTAAGAACGTAACATTGTCTAGTAACTTTTCTGTTAAGATTTTCTTTTGTTTTAAGTAACAACTTTTAACATAGATTGTTATTTCTTATTGTTTTTTCACAACAACTTTTAAGATAACTTCAATGTATTTGGTCACAGTAATATAAAAAATCATTTTTATTTATTTGGATTTAAAATTTAAAAGGGAAAAAAAAGTATAATTCTACTTTTAAGGTGAAAAATGGATATATTATTTTTATTTTATTTTGTGGTTTGATTATATTCTGATTTTATTGCTTCTAGATCAAACGCACATTTTATGCTACGGCGGGTGGAAGAGTGGCTGCCTTCATTTCTGTGTTTTGGTTACATAGACTTCGGGGAGAAGCTTCTAGAAACTGCAAATGACTCACTAAGGCACCCCGTTCTCCACTAAGGTCTTTTGTAAATCCAAAATCCCTTTCATCATCCATTCATTGGAACACGCGCAGAATAGTGTGAGAGTTATTCAAAACAAATGTGATTTGAATACCCAAATTAAATTAATTCATAAATTTTTTAATTTAAATAATATTTTGAATTTATCATTATTAATTAAGTTTATGTTTAAATAAAAGTAAAAGATTAAAATACGACTTTAAAATATTAATTTTAAATTTAGTTTAATATTATATTAAAATTAATAAATTTATTAGCATTGATTTAAAATATTTTATAAATTAATAATTAATAATTAAATTTATAAAATTTAGTTACTCTAAAATCAGTATCTAAATTCAAATAATAGTAATTAAAAATTTAAATATATAACAATATAATAATTAAAAGTTAAAAATTAGTTTATTATTTTTATTGATTAAAACTTAATCTGTAAAATAAATTAAAGTGATTTAGAAAAATAGTTTCTAAAAATATTTTAACTAGAGACTAAAAAAATATCTCTAAATAAATAATTATTTTTTTAGATCATTAACAATTAAAAATATAGTATCTAATTATATTATAAATTTTATTAATAATAGAAATTATTTAGATACCAATAATTTTTAGTTTATAAAATAGTGTCTAGATTAATTAACATAATAACTAATTATTTTTATTTTGAAATTAATTATTATTTAATAATTTTTTTAAAATTATAAAACCCTTATTATTATTATTATTATTATTATGATAATAATAATAATAATAATAATAATTAGGAGATAATGAATCTGAAATATTAAATAATTTTAAAGTTTAGTAGTAAAAAAGTAATAAAATTTAAAAGAAGTAATAGAGAATGAGGATTAAGTTTAATCAAGAATTATTTTAGAAATTTATTTTTTATATAAACTTTGGTATTTTAATACACGAGTATTTGATCATAGAAAATTATTTACAATTATTTAACTATCATTTTAATGTTAATAGAAGAATGTTCAAAACACTTTAATTTACGTTTTAAGAAATTAAATAGTTTTTATTTTTATAGTTAAGCAATTTTAATTCCTTAAAAAAAATCCATTTTTCATGTCTATAAAATTAAAAAATTTACTTTTATTTTCAATATTATGTAATCGATTGATCTAATTGAATATAAATTAACTTTTTATTATGTAAATACCAGTAACACATTTTTAACATTTGTCTTTTGAATACAGTTTATTGTGAGATTAGTATGTACATCTACAAAATTATTGTGAGAATTTTTGGAATTATATTATTATTGGTCATTTTTATTATATAATGAGTAACGATTGAATTGATCCTTATGCTTGCGGAGGGCACCTCAATTTTTGGTGTCTTGTTATAGAGGATACTACTCATAAGACCAATTTTGAATACTATCTTTGTTAATCTCTTTGATGTTATATAAATATGATTTTTCGAGCATCCTTAATGTTGATTGTTTCTTGGTGTCTTGGCTATCGCTTGATGTTGGTGTTTTTCCAGACATATAATCATTTTAATTCTCTTTGTAACACATCTTATTTCTTAGTTGGTTGGATTTGATGATAGGAATATACACTTGACTTTTTAGATACATTGGTGTGACAAGCAGGATGACATTGAAGTGTTTGTTGTTTACTACAAAAATGGGAGGTCATAACTTTCGTCGACATGTTTGAGTAGCTCCTTTTTATCAAGCATTATAGCATTTTTTAAGTATAGTTTCCTCCTACATTGTTCTAAAAGCATTTCACTTGTTTATAGAGTCAAATGTTAACTCTGATTGAGTAAACTATGTTGTTGTATCATGCCATGTTGTCAACACTGGTTTTGTATCAAATTTTCTTGAACAAGGATTATGGAAGTTTGTTTTCGCGTAGAGATGTTTGATGTACATAAGATTTATAGAATGATGGTAGTCCATTTTTTGATCGATATAAATTGATGAAGATGAAGGTGAGAATGTTAGTCGGTTTAGGGATAATGTGTTGACACAATAATTGATAAAGGTGTAATAGAAAATCATTGAACATAATATTAATATAATTATTGTGTATGTTTTATATGCAATTTATTGTGTTGGTATTTTATATTTTATATTTTTAGAAAATTGTGAAATTTGTTTTTATAATTATATGACTTGTGGAATTATATTTACAATGTGCACATCTATCTATTAAACAATTTAGTAACATTTATTAAAATGTTATAAAATATTTATATTAATGAAATTTTTATAATGTTATCTTTGTTGAAAAATATTATTAAAAATTTTTAGTAATACTTTTAAAATATTAGTTTTTTATTAAAAAGGTTACTACAGATTTTTAGTAACATTTTTATAGTATTTCCTTTTTGTTAAAAAAATAGTACTAAAAGAATTTAGTTACATTTTTAGAATGCTATCTTTTATTAAATAAATGTTAAAAAAATATTTAATAACATATTCATAAACGTTTCTATTAATACATAAAAATGTTCTTTAGTAAAATAAAATATATTTAACATTTGATAAAATGTTATTAAATTATATTAGTAATATTTTGTTTAATTTAGTAAAAAATTTTGTTACTAATTTATATATATATATATATATATATATATATATATATATATATATATATATATATATATATATAGTATTGCGTTGTTATCCTAAAATTCTTTTATCTTTAAATTTTAATCAATGATTTCAATCACAAACTTAGTATAAAATGATATAAGAATAGATTGAGAAAATTAGAATAAGAACAAGAATGATGTGTTAGTTGTAGAAGAAGAAATTTTATAGTTCTTTTAGATTAGTTTTAAGTTTTGATTTACGGTTTGACTCTTGCGAGTCAAGATTCAGTCAGTTTTTTCACACATAAAGCGTCAAAAAATTCTCAACTTTATATTTCTCAAAAATATTTTTTACATTAGCTGGAATTGTTGATATTGGTTAGGCTTGGATGGTTGCCTTATGCTTCTTACCTCCTTCCACTCCCTTTGCCACACTTCTCAATTTCCTTTCGTCTTCATATACCTAAATACAACCTAAGCTAAAAATTGTTATTTGTACCTATTTTTACAAAGAAAAATAAAAGACATATCTTACAACTTGAGAGTCCAAGAAATACAAAATAAAGCATCTAATGAACTATTTTTTGAAGTAAGAATATCTTCTTTTGTCATACTCCTATTTATCTTCCTTATAATTATGTGCTATTTTTTCTTTTCTTTATCTTCATTAATGCACTTTCCATTTTCATGCAAGGTTTATTGTAGCTTTTTTAGAATAATATTTTGTTAGCACTAAGGCTAAACATGTGATTTGATGAAGTCAATATTGTGAGCACCAAGGCTTAGCATGTGAAGCTGTTAAAGACTGCATCATGAAGAATCAGTTGGAACCAACCTGGACCAGAATTATTCAAGTGAAGACTTTGTACCAACATGAAGATGGTTGGGTGATTAGGTCTCGGTCCTTAGTTGGATTTGTATGTTGGTGTTGGCTTAGTCCTTAATCATGAGTGGCATGATTCATCACTTCTGAGGTGCTAAAAAGATTCACAAAGATTTTTATTAAAATTGTTTTTAATAAAAATATCCCAAAATGTTTTTACAAGATTTTTCAATCGATTGAATTTTTAAAACAATCGATTGAATGTGACAGTTATTTCTGTTACAACTGAAATACAGTTATGGCTGTTACAACTGAAAACTTTGACTGGGTCAAACTAACGGTCAAATTCAA
>Ga0209489_109026_pt1 | contig 12894 bp, 3 predicted proteins | sample SiratrowhiteBW_FD_187527 | JGI IMG/M metagenome (GOLD analysis project Ga0209489, IMG submission 187527) | Root nodule microbial communities of legume samples collected from California, USA - Siratro white BW (SPAdes) (version 2) | ecosystem: Host-associated > Plants > Roots > Nodule | place: USA... | reverse complement strand
ATAAAAGTGTTACATATAACTTCATGATATTTATTATTGTAATTTTTTATAAAATATTGTGTTGTAATTGCTTTAATATTAAATTGAAACTGTATTTCTGGCTGGCTGGAATTTGGTTTTGTGAATTGTAAATTAAAAGCAAGACATATTACATCGGTTTAAGTCATAATCGATGTAATACTCCACATACTACATCTGTTAAGGTCTCAACCAATGTAGTATATGATGCCTAAACTAACTACAACAGAGTATACTACATTGGTTACTGGGGCTAACCGATGTAGTATACCTCCTATTACACCGGTTGCTCTGGCCAACTGATGTAATAGAGTATTTTTTAAAAGAAAAATTAAAAGATACTACATCGGTTGGGGCATATAACCTATGTAGTATCCACCTCTTACGCAAAACTTCACACATTTGGGTTGAGTATTTGACGTCAATTTCTATTTTTAATTGATTTAGTTGCCTACATATTACATCGGTTCTATACTCGATGCTATATGTATAGGACTTTCTACATCGATTCTGGAACTGATGTAGAATGTCCTCCAAAACCGATGTAGAAGGTCATTTTTCTATTAATGGTTAAAAATATTTTAGTTGGTTGCCCAATTCATTTTAGCCAATTAAAATAACTTTTAGTCAACTAAAATTACTAAAACCTCTATATTAAGTGATTTTAGCTAATTAAAAGCCCATTTTTAAGTTCATAAAATTTGTAACATGATCAAACAAAGCATGAAAATGAAATTAAATCATAAAATTTAAACCACATCCAATTCATCAATTAAAGACAAGACATCATCATATAGAATATACAATTATCAAAGCTTAATACAATAAATCAATGAAGTTATACTCTCAAACAAAATAAAATTAACACTTAATAAAAGAGAATATCTTAAAAAAAATACAAGCATACCAAGAGATGTTGATTAACTTTAATAACCATTGTCAAAATATCACATTCACTCCTTGCCTTGTACATATACCTGTAAAACAAATTTAAAGCTTAAGTTTGTCCCCAAATATCATATTTGGGTCTTAAATGGTTAGTCACTTTCTTAGAATCTTTTGAAATCCAAGTATATATATAGATACTACTTGATGTTGGATCGAGCGTTTATTATTAGTCTAAAAGTTATAATCAATAGTTAGAGCACAACTCTTTTTACTTAAGAACGTAGTGATCTAAGTGTCATGATTCGATTGTGATTTCACCCGCCTAACCTCTACCACAGAACAAATGATGTTACTTCTAACACTTGACACACCAACTTTTTTCATATAACAAAAACTATATGAAATGAAGTGCTAAAACATTTTCCAAAGTTAAAGAAAGTTTTATATTCTTTCTTTTGAAACATGTATCGAATTCCAACTCTATTCACCATATATTTGGTAGAGCTAACAAGTACATGAAGATTAGTTTCTCTCATAGTGAACTTCAAACACTGAATTTTACTTTTCAAAGTCTTTCAATTTTTACAATTAGGAATAACGTACTGAGAAGAAGTTTTTATTGTTATAGAAGGAACACAATGTTTCTTAGTAAATCATAATCATTTTGTTTTCTTTTCTACCACTTTAATTCATGAGAGAAAAATTAAGAGATGAAAAATAATTTCTCTCCTTCAAGATTGTCTTAGTAGTTGATTTTTTTCTAATTTCCAAATCTCCTTAGAGAGATATACATTATAATTTTCTTTCCCTTAATAAAATTACATTATTATTTATTAGTAGCATATTTCAATCTTGACTTACATCAAATAGATGTAAAGACAATATTTCTTAATGATAACATTGATGAGACTATTTATATGGTGCGACCAGAAAACTTTGTTTAAAATATTCAAAGGATTTGGTTTGCAAACTTAAAAAACTCATTTATAGGCTTGAGCAAGCATCTCAATAATGGTATTTCAAGTTTTATATGTGATTACCTCATGTGGTTTTAAGGTTAATTTAGTTTATGATGGTATACCATGAATTTTGTAGGAACAAGTATATTTTTTCTAGTTTTGTATGTTGATAGTATTTTGCTTGTCGACAATTATATAAATTCATTACGTGTAACTAAGATATTTTTAACTAAGAATTTTGAGATGAAAGATTTTGGTAATGCATCTTTTGTGTTAGCCATACAAATACACCAAGATCATTCTCATAATATTTTTATGTTATCTTAAAAAGGTTAAACTGAAAATTTTTTAAAGGGATCTGATACATAAGATTGTAAACTAAGTAATACCCCTGCAATTAAAAAAGAGACAAGTTTAGTATCAACGAGCAGTGACCTAAGATTTTCCTTGAAGAAAAGGACATGCAAAAGACTCCTTATGCATCATCAATATGGAGTCTAATGTACGTTCATGTTTATAAGCATTCATATATTGTGTAAGTTATAGGGATGTTAGGTAGATATTTGAGTAATCCAATATTGAATAATTGGAAAGTAGTTAAACATGTCAAGTTCTTGGTATTTTAAAAAAGAGTTCAAAGTAAACAATTTTCTATAGAACATATTAAAACAAACTCTATGGTTACGAATCTACTTACTAAAGGATTAATCCCTAAAATGTTTTATGAGTACAATACTCGTACAAGTGTCATCTCTTAAGTGATATTCAATTTTAGTACGAATTTATAATTTTGGATCACATAGACATATATGATTCAAGTGTATTTTCAATAGAAATAAAGTATTGGTATTTAAACTCTGATCTTATTATGGTTTGATCTCACTAAGGTTTGAGGATGACCTAATGGAATAAGACATGTTAAGATCATATTACTCATCCATACTATGATTTGTATTATTCATTTGAGTCAACATATGTGATCATTGATGGGTTTAATTACGATAAATGTAATAAATACCATTTTGATCCTATGTTTAGGGTTTATATTAAAGTTAGATATATAGTTTAAGTGGAAGATTGTTTGATTTTTATCTAACATTGGTATTATATATGAATAATTGTATATTAAAAATGTTAAAAACACCATGTTATATCAAATTAAAAGTGATCAAATAAGGTATTAAAATTATTTATAGTTATGTATATAAAAATATATGAAACCTATGGTAATTAAGAAGTAATGTGTAAATAGAAATTTCAAAGGACAACCTCATTTGTTCATAGTTAAGGTTAAATTCAAATATCACACTATGTTCTTCTTTTTCTATTATGACATTTCATATGAACATTTTATTATAAGAGTAAGACACTACAGAAGATTATTACTAAATAAAGGACAATCTCATTTATCGATAAATAGGATTAGATTAAGAGATCACACTGATATTCCATTATAAGAGTAAGATACTAGAGGAGATTACTAAAGAATCAAAATAAAGATAATATAGTGTTGATTTGGAAAGTAAAATCACTTACTCTCTTATCATCATAAATTCATATATGCTTTCATTTTTATTTCTAATAGTTAACATGATATTTTGCAATTTTTATATATAATAATTTTCATGGAAAACTTATGTTTAGTTCTAACAATTTTTTAAATTTTCTTTTTAATTGTTTGTACAATTTTATTCTTGGTAGATCCATGTATTAACCAAATTTGGATCTATGAGGACCACCAATACTTATGTCTTGTGATGTGAAGAAAGATGAAGTAGAAGAGGGAGGTGGTAAGTGAGCAATAGGAACTTTGCCATTATCACACCCTATGATAGAATCAGTGGCATTACCTTTTCCTTTCCGAGTGTTTTTTCCGTTCCCATGTCCACCATTTATGATAGTTGATAATTTAAAACAAGAAGATAGCTCATGTCCTTCCCTACCACAATTTGTGCAAATCACCTTCTCTGGACGTGTTATAATTTCACTCGGGTTAAAAGAACTTCCATGAACAGCAAAAGCAACTTCATAGTATGGTGAGGAGAAGATTACTTCTTCCCATTTTCGTTGCTTTCAGTTATGGCAGAAACGACAATATAAAAAAAAATATATCAGAGGAATATCAGGGAGGATCTATTGTCATGCTTTGGCACTATAAAGAATGAGTATGCAGCGAACTTTATCATTCACCTCAATATTCTAAGGATTATATATATCATATTATCTTAACCAATTGTCTAAGAATTACCTATTAATTATGTAAATGATGTGTTAATTATATATAATATTGTAAGAATTAAAATTCTTATAACAAATTATAGGAATACACCGTTGTTAATTATCCTAATAGGTAGTTTTTCCTATGTTAAACATATGTTCAATGCCACTCAAAAATTGACGGTCTAAGTTAGTTTGTTAAATAAGGATGTGAAGAGAAAGGTCCAAAATCTTGATATAGTTTGAGTTTAATATAGACTTAAACTTGTATAATTATCAATATGATAAAAATTAGCTTTATTATTAATTTTTAAAAATTATCATTATAAAAATGATATATTTATTATATTTGATAACATATATTATTAAATAATATATAAAAAAAAAAAGTCAGATTTAGTAGACGCCAAGGACAGATTCGCCCCCGTGTAAGGTAAGATAGTTAGGGCTCATTGGACATTATCTATCTATTTCAAAATTTACTGATTTTTATTAATCATGTTAAATTGGTGAAAATATTTACAATGTTTATCAATAAGTAATATTTGTAGGAAAATTGATAACTGTATTTAGTATGATATATTTCTTCTATTAACTTTTTTCATTCATCTCATCAATATAATGAAATTATGGTTGTTCACCTTAAAATCTCAGCCACCCAACTTTGGAATTTGGACACTCTTGCCAGAACAACGAATTGTCAACCTCAGATCATATACATAGTATGTACCTGATATCTCATAATCAATGGGGAAAATTCTAATATATATAAATTAAATGTTAGGTAAGTGTGCGTATGATTAATAGGGCAAGGTGTAGGTGATGCTTTTAGTTGTTTTTCATCTTCTTCTGCCCCATGCTCCTATTCCTCTCTCTCTCTATGATCAATAACATATAAAAATGAAGAAATTATAGAATTGTAAACATCCCTACACGACAACATGTACGTGGCCGTAACAAGAACTTCAGTTTATCTCTTTCTTGATGAATTTCGTAATTAAGCATCCCTAGAGCAGATACTTGCAAAGTCCAATAATGGAATTAAAGGGTGCTCCACAATAATCTCACATGGTGTGACTCTACAAGCGTTTTAGTTTAGCAGGATCAGAACTTTCCTATACTTTCCAAAACTAGCTACCTTTTTTACCTGATTGGTTAAATGATTTGATTGAACAATCTTGCTCATTCTATTCCATATTTTCCTTTTCTTCTTCCTGCCTAGATAGAGATGGAAAACGGTTCCCTCATTTTTGGAAATATTTTCCTCCTTTATGTCAGGAACAACTTTATATCATCTTTGCTCAACCTGAATCTTCACATGACAAGATGAACATTCATTGTTTTTATTATTATTATTATAATTTTGGCCTCCTCTCCTCTTCAAAGTAATTGACAAGCTTGGATTGTAGCAGATTTAATTGCTATAACCTAACAAATACCAAAGTAGCTAGATTTTTTCAACTTCCTAGAAGTTAAAGTAGTTCTGAATAATTAAAGCAAATTATTATAGTTGATTGAACCTAAATTCGTACGTGACAGAATATATTGCTATAGAAATGAATAATTATAATCATTTAGTCGTTTGTTTTCTCTCTTCACATTTTTTTTTATCACATCATCTATATATCACTATTTTTCTTCATTCCTTTGCTATATATTTCGACCTCAATCCACCCCAAAATGGGGGTGGATGAATCTCACTAGTCTATGGAAATTTACTAATCATAAGTACGGGTGTTGTGTACTGTGCACTGCATATCCCTGCAATGCCGATGTAGATTTGGTTGTCCCAGATATTAACAATGAAATAATAAAAGGAGATATCTTCTCTGTGTGATGGTTCATGCATGTGTAACCATCGTGTATATATACCTATAATTCTCCCCAATCCAAGCAAAACAGTATCGCTTGACAATTATAAGCGGACAACCTGAAAAGACAAATGTTAAGGTTTTGTCATGATGACTAGTTTGATGGATCGGAAAACATGTCCTACATCTTTACCGTGCTATCGACTTTCTGAACGAAATTGATTGATTGTTCTAGCATTTCTATGATTGTAACCAAATAAAATATATAAGACAATGTAACTGTGATTCAGCTGGACATATGTCGGAGTACGGGTTGATCATCATTCATGACCATGCTCATGAGTGTTTTATCTAAGTTTGGATTCAAAAATTAAGCATTATTGTTTTTCTGTGGCTCATATTGTAGTTTTTGCCCCCGTTCCAAATTTCAAAAAGAACCTAGAACCACCCAAGTTTTCCTCGTGGACAAGGAGACTATAATTATTTTGTTTTGAGAAACTGTTTTGATTATATACCATCATTTTCTGATGATTTCTAATTTTCAAGGGGGGGAAAAAAATACTCATAATTGAGGCTGTTGCGCAACTAGCTGCAAACAAAGATCTGATTTTGGTGTGATACTGATCCTAAGACATGGAAACAGTGGCATTAAACAATGCTGATTTCAGTACCCTAGAGTAGAAAAAAATCCGTTTTATTTAATCCAACATCCAGAAAGAAGCAGAACAATTAAGGTTGTGACATAATCATCATTCTTTGCACTCTCTTGTTTGAAAATAACTAATAGCAAAATTAGAATGTATATGTTTAATCTTTTTTATTATTTTAAAAAAATGATATAAAATAATATTATATAAATGGTATGCAAATACCATTGTTGTTTTATAAAAGGGACACCGAGGGAGTAACTTACTTCTGAAGCTTGTCGTGAAATAGTTGGTAACAAAGACCCCTAGTAGTTAGTAAGGCAATTCATGAACCCATAATATCTAGATTATTACTGAGTAAAATAGAATCATATGGGAATAAATCGAAGAATAGATACAAATTTGACTTATCAGGATTGCGACTTCATGCCTTCCCTAGCGTTTCTCAAACGTACTTTTCGCAAAGTCTATGATTTGCGCCCACTGGATACTTTTTCAGTTCATAATAGAATCAAAGTGGCTACTGTATTATTGTGTCACACCCTTGACCCTTTTCACTGTACGTATCTGAGTGTTATATTATTCAGATCAGAGGTTGCTTGACAATCGCAAACTACGATAATTGACTCTCTTGCTTTACTTGTTGCAAAGTTGGATTTCAGGATTGTAGATAATGAATGATATATTTATATAAAATTTCATAGATAAAAAATTGTAGCGTTTCTTTCCTTACTTTCCCTAATCTAAACCCTTTTTTTCGTACAGGAAAAAAAAAGGCTTGCCGACATATCAAGCTAATTCCAGTCTTGCAACGTCTCCGAAAAGGAGGACTACTGTTCACTGTTCTGATTGATGCTTTTAGTCAGTAATCCGATCCAAAATAGACAGGGATAGTGGGTGTTCGGTCTGTGATGTGCAAAAGTTAAGAAGTTGAATACAAGTGGATACAGCTATCTAGTCTTTGTGATTGGCGGAATACTATGCTTTTTGTTCCGATTCATTTGTTCTATCGTCATCGAAGTTCCCAACTTGGGTCTTGTCTCACCAAGTTTATCACCATTCCGTTATTCGCGATCAGTTTCAGCACTGTATATTTTTATATAATATAGATAATTAACTAAGCATATCCTAATTCAGATATTAACATGTTAATTTTGGTTGAAAGGGCAATAGCAATACAATAGTAACGTACTGTAGTGTAGCGCAGATGAATAATAGAAAATGGACAGCAACGTAATGATTTAGATTTGTTATGAGCAGAAACATTGTGGTAATATGTGGGTTGTTGTAAATTGTAATCCTCGAGATATGTAAATAAGAGCAATAATTATGAAATACGTTTATGAAAAGTTGAAAACTACAGGTCCGGCACTGGTTACGACCACACTGGTTCAATTCTGGACGGTGATTTATCCTTTTAACTGAAAAGGGTAAAAGAAACAGATTTGCAGAAATAATTTAAGGAAACTGGATTGGGTGCTCAGTCTTCAATCTCCATCCTCTCACGGGACCTCACTCGCGTACGTAAGTATTAATTGTGCTGTCTGCTCACCGCGAAACACATGTATGCATCATGGAAATAAAAACATGGGAATGAAATTAACGATTTACAGAGGACACACACATACGCATGTACTTATGTGTTATTGTGAGGAAGGGAAAAACGGTTAATTAATTAAGGGGAGTGTTATTGTGGTTGGTTGGTTAGAGAAACAGAAAACAGAAACAGAGGGAAAAGAAAGCGATCATGGAAGAGAGTGGTGTTTGGGGGATCAAACGGGCCTGAACCTTTGCCTACAGGAATGGCAAGTGATCTCCATACACGTCGAGTCCACCTGTCTGGTCGCGCGCTCCTTGATCCTCTCCGCTCGCTCTACCTCTTCCCTCGCACGCTCCCACATTTGCCGCGCACGTGCGAACTCCGACTGCGCCATCTCCATCTCGCGCCGCGTCAGCTCGCGCATACGCTCCGCGTACGCTTTCTCCATCGCCGCCAGCCGGATTTGCTCCGCCGCCTGCCACTTCAGCGCCTCCACGCCGTCGCACATCAGCACCGCGGCCGGCGGACGCACGCTGATCGACAGTTGCAGGTCCAGCGACGGGGCGCCGCCGCAGTCTGTGGTGGAGGAGGACACCGCCGAGCGCAGGCGGAGGAGGGAGGAATCGGTGCGCGACGGCGGGAGAAGGTCGAGTTCTCTGTTAACTTCGTCTTCCATTGGAGAAGGAACGTGTTACGGTTACGAGAGAAGGTGGAAGGAAACTGTTTTTGATCGTGTAGTGACGAAAGAACGAGTTAGGACTAAATTCCCGTAGCGGGAGCTATATATAAACAACTTCACCACTTTAAATTACCACTTCACCCTTCCCAATATTCAGATTTCTCAATCTTGCTATTGTAGTACCCAACCAAAACTGTTATCATACAATAATTAAAGATCCATTTTATAAGAATACTTTGTAATTCTTTTGGCCGTTTTATTACAATTTTTTATAGGATATAACATTGAAACTATTATAAACATAAATCTATCTAAATATTTAACAATTAAATTTATTATATTAATTAAATTAGAACAATTTCACACTAATTAATTATCATGGTAACAAAATGTTGTTGTAGTTTGTGGATAAAACGTGCAACAAGTTAAGAGAAAGGACCAGTCAGCAAAACTATATCTTTTTTTGTTTATCAAAATTTTCTATGAGAATTATTTATTTGAATTTATTAAAGGAATAATTTAATGTAAAGTATTAATTTTCTTCTTAATTATATAATACTACTCATGAGCTTGATAATTGGGTTATATACGAAATTTGAGTTGAAGCATATAGAAGTAGCACTGTTTTAATTTTGAAGCTCGTAATTATTTGTCTATATGTATCTGTCAAATACTTTGATTTAATTTCAAGGAAAAGGTTTTTGAGAAGGTAATTTAAAAAGGGAATAAATAATTGATTTTATATAATGTTATTGCATGTGAAAAGGAGAACAGAAGAAAATGGACCCCGTAATTATCCTGATTTATTTGACTTTGTTTTGCTGTCTGTTTTTGGACATGAATACTAAGAATAAGAAACGAGGGGGAGAAAAGAGTAATTTAGGTAGACTGTGGGGACGGGGGTTTGGAAGGGTGGGAAAATCCGTTATGAGATTGAGGTAAGGGAGGGAAAATAACGGACGACGTTATTGAGATGAGAGGGACCCCAAGATTTGAGAATTGAGAAGGTGAAAAGTTTGTTTGGGGTATCTTTTTCATTTTTATCAATATTTTAATTTTAATTAATATTGACTTTTTTTCTTTTACAGGAGAGGAGGTGAGCATGGCGTATATGAATGTGGGTGTGTAATAATTACAGTCGCACGTGCGCGCCCGTGGACAAGTGAAAATGGAGAAAACTCGTGCGCTAATTTAATATATACTATCAATTTAATGTTGCATTTCAAAGGTGGAGATATAAAAATGAAAATAGAATAAATAAATAAATTTCAATTGAAGAAAAAGTGATGAGATTTTTCTTAAGTTATTTTTGTTTCATTTCTCTTCTTTCATGAGTATAAACTTTTTATGACGCATGTATTATATTATTTAATAACTTATTAATTAAATGAAATGTTAAAAGTAATAAATAATATATAATTAAATGTGTAAATATTTTTATTTTAAAAATTATGAAAATTAAATTTATGAGATAATATTATTTTTTTACTATTTCATATTGATTATTAAGGATAATAAAATAAGCTAAAAGTTTTATAGGTAAGACTGATTTAAGCAGGGTAGTGCATGGGATCTCCTCTTATTGTTTAAATTACAGGATTAAATATTTTTTTTTACTTTTTTTAATTTCGCTTAAATTTAGTTTTAATCCTGTTGTATTTAAAAGGTTTTATTTTGAACACTTTAGTTTCAAGCATAAGCATTTTTAGACGATAAAAATAAAATCAACTTCTCCACAATAAAATTATGTCACTTAGAAGTTGAAATAATAGTTTAGAGAGAAATTTTTTTTACAAATTAACTAATGTATGAATTGATTTAAGTTTATGGAAAAATAATTTTATTTTTATTTTCTTTTCTAAAATTTGTATATAAAATTACAAATATTCATAACGAATAAAGCTAACACTTGATCTATAGTCATGTGTGACACTTGTTAATTACATGAATTCTTAGGAGTGTTAATAATTCTGGGAAGTATTAAAATTAATTTTTGTACATTTGGAGAGCTAAAAATATATGATTATATTAATTTGTGCAACTTTATCGAAATAAAATTGAGTTATGTAGTTTTCTAACATTTCAATAAAAAACAATGAAGTTTTCTTCGAAAGGAAAATAACATTGGAGATAAGTTCAATCTACAATAAATTTAGTAACATTGCAGCAAGTTAAATATGGATGGTGATATATGTTGTATATCTTCGTGTATGTAAAGCTAAAATGGTTAATGTCTATAAAGATTTTATCTTAGGTTTTAAGAACTATGCATGAATTATTTTGTAGTACAAACTCAAGAGGATGTATGAGATGGATGCTATTGATGTACTCTATTTAAGGTATATATATATATATATATATAATTAATTGTTTAACATTGTATGAGATCGCCATGGAGTCGTATTTACATACTTTGCAATATTCATACTTTATTTGTTTAGGACTGTTATGTCAAAATATTATTTAAATTATTATGTAGATTTGTTGTTTATCATTGTGGATACATGTGGAAGGTATGTGTTATATTTATTTATAATCTTGCTCTTGCATTCTCTTGTCATGGGAGGTGAAGAGATCTGGTTAGTGGGACAAGTCACGTTCGTGCAAATAGGGTTCAGGAATTATCCTATGCCTTTTGAGTCTTTTTCTAGACTTACCAATTAAGGAGTGTGTTTTGCATTTTCCTCCCATTTTCATGTATTCACTCTTTTGAGAATAACTTTGATGGCTAGGTTCCTTTACTTTGAGATACCTCAATTCCATATTTATTGGTGACATAAATATATATATTATCTAGTACGTTCTATTTTATGGGTTGGAACTTTGAATTATTTTCAGATCGTGAATTGGGAATTAATCCATGAAAAATCCACACACATTTTCATTAAATAAATTGAAATTACAATCACTTAATAGGTGTCATGAAGTATGAAGTGACAATGAGTAATTACAAATTTGAATAATTTACATAGAAAATAGATTCTCACCTTTTTTTATTGCTATAGTAAATAAAACATATTTAAACATTAAATATTTCTCTATTACATTGTAATATTATTAATAAACTAATGTAAACACAAAACTACAGATAATTGTGATGGAGTAATATAACTAGCATTTTCCCTGGTGAGTTAAATAGTCTAAATATTTATTTATAGAATTAAAGTTTATGATAAAAAGTGTTCTTAATTTATAATTTATGTCAAAATATATTTTAACTACGATATATTACTTTTAATTATTTATGTTTTTTAAATTGTTAAAAACTATTTTATATATAGAAATAAAAGAGATAAAAGTATAATAGTTTGGGATGATAATTTGTATATCACTCCTTCGTAACAATCAACTTAAGAAGAAATAATTTTAAGATATTAAGAACTTAATCTTCATGCATTTTCATAGTTTTTCAATTACTTCTGGAATTTAAGAACATTGAATTTAAGATATTAAGAACATTGAATTTAAGATAAAGAAATATAATAATAAACTTTGGATTGAAGATTAAAACTCGAGTTGCTTAAAAGAAAGAAATATCATAAGTTACAATTTTGGCTGTTCAAAAAAATCGTAAGTTACAATTTTCATTATCTTTACATTCTAAATCACACATATCTTTAACCTACTTGAGACTTGAGATTCTAAATCATGCTGGTATAATTTTTTATCCTTTACATTTTAGCTATAAAGTGGATCCAAAACTCTCAAGTTTATACCTTCAAATAGCTTCTTTCAAGAGCTAGGGTTAAACATTCTAATCTTAATTAGAAAAGATATTTCTCTTAATTTTTTATTTTATTTTTTTAGTTTGATGTTCTTTTTAATTTTATTTTATTCTATATGACTACAAGTTATTAAATTCTTTGTTCTAGGACTACGGTTCAATCCTTGATCACAATTTACGTTTAATTACTTTTTTTACCCTTTTAATTTCTTATGTATGAATTTTATTTATACAAAACCTCCTACAAATTAAATCACAATAATAGATTAATCCTTCTTAGAATCACTAATCATAAATAATAAATAATTTAATACAGCTATCAAAGTTATAAGGGTTGATTCAATTATATATATATATATATATATATATATATATATATATATATATATATATATATATTTTTATATATTT
>Ga0209489_109015_pt1 | contig 12910 bp, 10 predicted proteins | sample SiratrowhiteBW_FD_187527 | JGI IMG/M metagenome (GOLD analysis project Ga0209489, IMG submission 187527) | Root nodule microbial communities of legume samples collected from California, USA - Siratro white BW (SPAdes) (version 2) | ecosystem: Host-associated > Plants > Roots > Nodule | place... | reverse complement strand
AAAAACACGGAATTGAGGAAAAAAAAAAAAAAACCTAACACACTAATAAGACTATATATATATATCAACTAATTCTCTACATAAAAGGTAAACTACAATATCCAATTAAAAATTTTACTTAACCTATTGTAACAAGATTGTTCAAATCATATATGATCATTTTAAACTATTTGATGAATTATTGGCTTTTCTTTATTTGTTTAGTAATTTTGGTTGCATTAGAAAATTTGTTTCTGAAGCCACCCATCAGTGTCAATGAAATGGGTGCTTGTCATATTTCCAATTGTTTCTAAATCCAACTTCTTGGTCCAACTCGCTCTTTTAGAAGTGTCAGAACCTGGCCCAAAATTCCCATACTCTGCAAATATTACGCCACCCCTGCAAAATTTAGACCCAAAAGCTTATATTAAGAGATTCTAATCAAAATTTAGTGCATGTGTTGACATAATATATGTAGAGAATTAATGTGTGATTAATTGAGAAAGAGGGAATAGAAGAAACATACTGATGTGGATCAAATTTCCATGCATTCCAACCAGCAGGTTGTACAATGTTGGAGATGTTGGTCTTGTAAAACAAAACCCTAGCATGACTTCTCCATGGCCTCCCCAGGTAAGTTGAACCATTTCCAAACACATGGCACTCTTTGAAAACAAACCCATTTTCATCTTTTGAACTTGTTCTCCCTTGTGCTGTGATGAAACCTGGTAACCCACGATCTAGTGCCCCACCAATAACAGATATGGAACACCTCTACCAACAAGTCAACACATAATTTATCAACTTCAGTGATACATCAAACCATTTTTCTATCATACAGTTTTTTTAAAAAAAAAAAAAATTTGAGAAACAAAACTAAAGTTATTCCAAATTTCACGATTCAAAGTATAACTAAAACTTGTTCGTATTTTTTATCTTTAGTGGATATCAAATATCTATGTAAAATAGGTGAAAATTAAATTGAATATTAAATTATTAATAAATAATTCCTCCACTCTCTTAAAAAATAAGTGAAATTAATTTAATATTCAATATTCGAACCATAAATTTGAAATATTTCATCAAATCTTATATTTATGTATATTAATTTAATATTTAAAAAATAAATCTAAAATATTTAATCAAATCATGAAATCAAGTATGTCAACTGATATTAAAAAATTAAATAAATCAATAGTAAATTGTAATTCTTGTCTAAAATAGGAGTTAAAACAGAAATCACCTTTAATCTAAAATTTTACGAAATTAAATTTGTGAGTTTTATTTATTTACGCTCAAAATTTCTATGAATTAGACTTTCATAGAAATTAGGAATTATTATTATTAGGAATTAGATTAGTTAAATTTCTAACAGTTACCTCAAATAATGATTGGCCTGCTCCAAAGATAAAATCAATGGCACCTTGAATGGTACAAAGCTTGTAATAATGTCTTCCTGTGTCGTCCCATAAAGTGTCTTGCAAACCGAAGAAACCAACTCTGAAAAAGTAAGACTTGTCTCCACTAACCATTGCAGCCACAGCAGGCATGATGGGTTTATTATTTATTGGGTTGTTGTATGAATTCTGTTCCTCATTCACCAAGTTAAAAAAAATATCACAATTCAATGTTATTTTGCTAAACCAAACACAAAATTTGTACTTGCAAACTAGAAGGAGATTAAGAGGTTAAGCAACATGAGATTAAATCTTTAGCATTTACGTTATTCCTGCATCTCAACATTATATATGGTGATTTTCATAATTTGGATTTAGATTTGATATAAATATAATATACTTATTCGACCAAAAAATAGTTGTCCTATCAATTTGTCAACCTATCTTATGGTGGGGTGGGTCAAAATCATTGAAAATGTGAAAAAGGAAAAGAAAAAAACAGGAAAGTTCCATTTCTAAATTGTGCTTAAGAGGATATAAAAAATAAAAGGAAAATTTATTTTTACTTATATATTTTTTTCTTGTCAAGATTTTAGTTTATGGATTTTCAAATCGATATATTAATTTTCTAATTTGGGAAGAAACAAAATTAATCGTTATGTTTAAATTTTAATATTTAATGACATTTTTTACTGTTATAAGATAACTAATTAAAGATATATTATTTTCTAAAAGAAGAATAGATATACCATCAGATTTTAACTTTTCTTTATAAGTAAAAGAAACGGCATTTTCCTTAAAAAAAATAAAAGGTAGGATTTTCAATTCATAACATTATTGCTTCATTGACCTAGGTAAAGTAAGAAAATATAATATTATTTAATAGACTATTTCATGCCTAATATGTATTTATCTCTCTCTTAAATATCACATTAATTGAGCAAATTCATTGTCAAATATTTGGCTATCATGGTTTAAATAAGGAAAAATATTTTAAAAACATAAATAACTAAATCAAAATTTAAAGGCAAATGAATAATTTGATTAAGGAAAAAAAATAAAGAGACAATATTAATTTGACCTAAAAATGACAAACAGAAAGTTTTAAAATGAAACAGTGTAGATGGAACATTCTTACCCTAAAGCTCATGGATTTGACAACAATATTGTCAGCCATGGCTACAAACGTAGGACTCTGTGAGGTATTATCATGGTCATCCCACTCAACAAAAGTTCTTCTCTTTCCCTCCCCTTTTAATATGATGTAAGGCTTATCATAAGGAATCTTCACTTTTTCTCTGAAACCAACAAGATAAAAGCTTTCAGATTTCAGGGATTCACAAATCAGCAAAATTATTAATTATATTATCATCATACCCTAATTACACTACAAAAAAACTCATATACTCATGCAAGAAATGTTGTACATAGTATGGTGTATTATACTGACAATATAACACTAATAACATGCATCAATTTGTAGGGTTTCTCTTCTTTTTCCAAATAATATTATTTTACATCTACAAAATTTAAATTTAAAATCCTACCTTAAAGGAATTGACTTGAAGAAACCAAATTGAATACCACCCAAATAATAAAATGTAACTTGTTAACATGTTTGGTTATAACTTGAACAACCTAAACATAACATGAATGGTTTATGAACTTGTACATGTGAGAACATTATAGTTTTACCTATAGGTACCAGCCTTCACCTTGATGGAAACCCAATACATGTTTTGAGAAGGGACTGAATCAATGGCAGATTGTATTGTAGTGAAGTTTCCATGCCCTGATTTATCCACCACTATTGACCAGTAAGGTAAGTGTTTTGTTCCAACTTTTCTATAAAACTGAGCATTAGCTTCCTCTACTCTCAAACCCACCAAAACAAATAAGAGACACACAGAACACCACCAACCAAAAACCATGGTGATGTACTGAAGAGAAGACAAAGAAAAAAAGGGAAAAACCCTCACATAAGAAGTGACAAGAAAAATCTATTTATAAAGGCCAGTGTGTTATGGAGGGTAAGTTAACAAAGCCAAGGGGGAGAGGATTCAATTATGGACAAATTTTATTCATATAAATAAATGATAATAGTTATGTGGATCTTAGTAATAAAATGAAAAAGGGTCATGAAGAGAACTTGTGGAATCAATCAAACCTGTTTAACTTTGATGTTATGAAAGTTTACCTAAATTGGTGCATTTGCCATTTTGGTTCCCCATTGTGTGATCACATTTTTAAGTCAATGATATTATTTTGCTAATTAAGCCAAATTAGGGCCGGCCAAAAGCAACAAAAAGGTGGTGTCCCAATGTGGGAGAATCAATGTGATGTTAGGTAATGTTCATTATCTCTCTTTTTATTCTGCATTATATATATATATATATATATATATATATATATATATATATATATATATAACTAATCTCACCTACTGTATCTAATAATGTTGTAACTGTAACACATACTTATTATTTGTTGAAAATAGATGGAATTTTGACTTCAAATTTCATCCGAAAGAAAAGAGTTTTTTAAGACAAAATTATACCTTGAGAAACTTGCGTTTAGACCAGAAATGGTAACTGAATATTGACTTTACTTTCTCTTTCTCTGTTTCCTTCTTTAAGTTGAGGATATTAAATATTGAATACAAGAATGAAGGTCAATAACTGCCAACAAAATATCTTTTATAACTTAGTTTTGGTCTTCTGTTCTTAAAATTGCTGTTTTCTTTAGCCCATCCTAACCCTTCAAAACCTTACAATAAAATAATATTTTCTTTTATATATATATATATATATATATATATATATATATATGTCCTCATTTACACTATTAAAAGTTTGGACTGCTAATACTGCATACTTTGACGAGGAGGAAATGATGTTCAAGTTAGTTAAATTAGGAAAAAAATTCGAATTATTATTAAATATTTGACTTTAGTACCATCTCCTTCAATCAGGTGCATTTGCACCAGAATTTGCAATTAGAGAAGAAAATGAAAACATGTTGTACCTAACCATAGCATACGTGCATCACTCAAATTGTTTGCCAAATATGTACTAAAACATGACAATGAAAAGAGAAGTCCAAATAAAACTCAACTTTATTGCAAATAACAACGACTTAATTTGATTTAATTCACTTAAAATAAAATATATAATTCAATTGGTTTGAACAATCATACAAATCACTATAAAAATTCAGTTCATATATTTTGTTCATCCTATTTTTTCTTAGAAATTTGACTGACATTCAAAACTGCTAATACTGGATTTTAATGTGAATAAATCTAGAGAGGCTTAGATCTTGTCATATTCAAAACATGTAATCTGAACTCATCAATTTTCTTGCTTATTCCTATTCCAATCATACTAACTAATGTAAATTTGCAAAATTTTGGAGACTGAAATTTTAACCTACAAAAGATTAGTTCAGCTTCTCATAAATAATGTCAAACAAACTATGTACATGAATAATCACTTCAACTTCATATAAATAAATCTACACTAAAGATAAGCACACATTTTTAAATATTAGTGACCAAATCTATTACATGACAAATTTACATAAAAAGCCATTGCTTTAAAAAACCTTCTAAATGATGGGTGGGGAAGTAATATAAGGGTAAAAAAACATTGAATTTACATAATTTCACTGGTACCCTACCCATAATCTGTACACAATTGGGGGGTGTAGCGTGGTATACATTTACTCTAACAATACCAAACTGCAGCTGTTAGTATGATCTCTCATCAATGAACTCAAATTTGTTGGGAAAACAAGTGTTACTCTATGCATCTTAGCACCAGAACAAGTTACATGCAACATGTCAAGAAAGTGGTAGCAGCAATCAAACTAAAATGTGTTGTCTCCAATCTTCTAATTGGTTGCCAAGTAAGATTGTGATGAGTCTGAGATGGTCTTTGATTTGAAAAACTTTGCAACTTCCTGATACAGATTCTCTTCCTCAAATGGCTTTGAGACATATCCATCCATGCCACGTTTCAAGCACTCATCATATGTAGCATGGATCACATCAGCAGTCATGGCCAATATAGGCACATGCCACTCACTCCCATTCTTCATCTCCTCATTAGCCTTGCTCTCCATCATCCGAATTTGGCTAGTTGCTTGAAATCTGCAGAATGTGTGAACACAATTATTTGTTTCCATGAATTAGAACATTTTCTACTCCTCAGCATTGAGGATTATTTACAAGTTTGAACAAACCAAGATATAGAGAAAATTGAGATTTTTACACTGACATAATATGAAACAAAACTCTTATATGTAATAGATCTTAAGGATGAAATAAACATGAAACGCTACTGAGTAACTTCCTGGACAATAGTAGCCATGCATTTCCTAAGTACTTAAGTATAGATAATTGTAACATGTGTAATAAATATGCATACCCGTCCATTTCTGGCATTTGAATATCCATGAAGCAAGCATCAAAACTGTGAGGCAATTGCAGCATTTCAAGTGCGGCTTTGCCACTTTCAGCACATTTGACATCAGCTCCAAACTTTTTCAGAGCACCTGCAGCAACCCTCCGGTTTACGCCGTTGTCATCAACCACCAAGATTTTCTTTCCATAGAGAAGGCTGTGTAGAAAAGCAGAACCATTAGGCATGTCTTTCCCTAGCTGCCTCTTCTTCCCCATCCCCAAAACTTGCTGAAGACAAGCAGCCACCATACTAGCTCTCAGAGGCTTCATGATCACAGTGTCACTGAAACCCATGGCCTTAGCTTTATCAAACTCAGTGTTACTAATATTGGTTGCCAGAAGGATCATTTTAGGCATCTTAAACATGTGACCATTCTGTTTCCACATATTGAAAATCGCATCCTCTCCTGATATCCATGTGTCCTTCTCAACCATGATAATATCTGCCAGGAACTTTCTGCCACATCCAAGTAGTTTCACTAGTGAATGAACCGAACCAAGCAACTTGAACAAAAAAAAATTTGTAATAGCACATCTTCTCAAAATGTAGTAAAAGAAATAGTCACAAGCAATTTCACAATATAACTTACAAGAATAATACAAGCCATAAGAATGAAAAACTAGAAGTAATAGACACAAACAAGAAACTTCAAAACAATAACAGCATGATAAAACTGCAAAATATGTATAAACTTGCATAGTCAGTTCAAAGGGCTTTTCTAAAACCACAAGCACGTGTTAGATCAATATCAAAATGTTGATACCACTATAGTTTATCATCGCTTTCAGTTTCTTCATAATTAACACTACTTCTATCCAAACAAAAAATCAAAATAGAGAAGGAAAAACAGAACTTACCCTGCGTTCAAAGAACCACTTTTACCACATAAAGCAACAGCCTTACTGATGCTATTTTCAACTTTAACTAGTATACCTAGTCTCTTCAAATGGTATCTAGTCACAGCAGCTCTAACAGGTTTTCCATCAACTACAATGACTTTCAGCCCTCTAAAACTCGAAGGAAGATCTTCCAAACTTTTCTTCATGTCACTAACCGAACTTTTCTTAAATGTTCCACAAACTGCGGTAAAGGAGAAAGTGCTCCCAACCTGGGGTCGGCTTATGAAGTTTATCTTACCACCCATTAGTTCAACCAGACATTTGCTGATACTCAAGCCAATACCAGTTCCGCCATAATTTCGTGAAGTTGAGCTGTCAGCCTGCACAAAAGGCATGAATATCCTATCTTGTGCTGAAAAAGGAATTCCGATTCCTGTGTCTTCCACACACACCCTCAAGATGACTTGCTCAGATGTTTCACAAGTAGCCACCGTTTCTCTTGAAGAATCAAGGCAACATTTCTCATCAGCAATTAGGTGCTTAAAATTATCCCAGTTGTTCCGTTCGTCAGCTGCTTCACGTCCACTTAACGTTTTGAGATGATAATCATCGGATATATGGAAAACTTCGTCTGATTCTCCATTTAGAAAAGTCTCATGTTTTCCATTCAGTATGGACTTTCTATGTTCCCCTAGATGGACTTTGACAAATATATGTCCATGTTCAGTGAACTGCGAGACGTGCAAAGTAAATAGTAATATTATTAACAGGTACCATGTGAAATTGCATGCATGCAATGGAGAAAATGAATATGAAGGATTTGAGCACTAAAATCATTGCTCTCTTCAACACTAGCCAGCTAAAAGTGGGGGGGAGAAGAAAAAAAAAGGCTAAATATAGAAGTAAGAAAACTGAAACAGTTAGAATGGCATTTCCAAATGCAAATAACATCAGACAGATAAACTGCGAAACTCCACTTACTTTAACAGAGTTGCCTACAAGATTTGTTATTATTTGTCTGAATCTCCCGGGATCTCCCATGACAATATCCGGTACTTTATCAGAAACAAACACAGCCAGCTTTACTTCCACAATCAAAGTTCAGGTTGAGGATCAGCATGAGCATCAAGAACATGAAAATGCAAAGGCAAAGCACCCCAAAAATGGTGAGGAAGAGATGAAAGAATAATATAAGTTCATCAGGAAAAAAGAAAGAATGGTGAAATTTTATAACTTAGAAAAAGAAAAAACAATCTTGTGCTATTTGTGGTAGGTTAATCAACAATTAAACATACCTCTAAACCTTTGTGTCTGGATTTCTCAGAAAAAAGGGAAAGAACATCGTCAAGTATTGAACGAAGATCAAATGGAACAGCCTCTAGCTCTAACTTGCCAGCTTCAATTTTAGCTCTGTCCAGCACCTCATTTATTAATGTTATCAGTGCCTTTCCGCATGCTTGAGCAGTCTGAGCATAATCCCGTTGGGTTGAACTCAATTCTGTATCTAGAAGCAGAGCAAGCATTCCTACAGTAATTTGGAGTTAAAGGGCATCATCATCATCAATGGAAAAATGCAAGTTACAAAAGCATATATCACATTTTGTTAATAAGATAGAGGCAGACTCTTGAAGTTACCTAAGATACCATTCATGGGTGTTCTAATTTCATGAGAGACCGTAGCTAGAAACTGAAATTGAAAACAAAATTTACGTTACTGTGATCAGAAAGTAATCCTTAAAATAATGAACCATGATAACAACATGTAAGGAAAATTACCTGGGACTTGGCAACATGGGCTGATTCGGCTCGAACTTTCAACTCCTGCATTTCATGGAAATCGTCTTCGACTTTGACAATATGATTTCCAGCACCATATAGAATGTAACCCACTAATATAAGAATCACAAAGAACAGAAATGCCGTGGTAACAGCTATCCAATTTGTGGGGGCCTTCTGATGGTACCTATTCAAAATTTGATGATAACCATCTCTTGAGAAGTGAAAATGTTGAAGCTTCTGACTGAAAAAAGCAGAGCAGCCAGAAGCACCTACCTACATATCATTTGATGTTTCCTGAAAGGGTCTCCAAAATCAAGCTTGCTTTCATGGGCAAGAGACGTGTCACCTTCTTCATAGGGCTTGCCATACATTATTAGTGGATTAGTATGGTTTGTGATATCATATACATTCACCAAAATTGCTTGGTTACCAGCAAGTTGCCCAAGTAAATTCTCAACAAGAGACTCAACATCAAAGGATCCTCCAACATACCTAATGTACATTAGGAATATTTTAGTCAATAAATTGGAACACTACTAGTTTACATTAATCGTAAAGCCATAAGATTGAGCCTGGCAGTTATAAACTACTCATGCACCTTGTAGTTACATGCAAAACTGAATTTAAGTTAAGTCCATGAAGATGCAAAAACTAAGGGAACAATTTGATAATTAGCATGACTTGTGATCCAATGGAAAAAGAAGCAGCAGATGCTTTCAGATCTGATAATATTTTATACCATTACAGATTTGTGGTGGAGAAATTAGAACATTGGCACTTGACACCACTGTTGTTTTCATCATTATTTAGGCTATGAAAACAACACATGCAAAACAACTAAAGCTATATATATACTATGCCAGCTGACTCAAAGAATAGCCAAGAATATCACAAAAGCAGACTTGAAAAACAAAGTGGAAGAGAAACTAGAGCCCACCCTGCAGTTGCTTCGATGCGTTCTTCCACTGTTGGCTTCTGAGGGAGCTTGGACTTGTACACAGGAAATGTTAAAACCACACCAAGATGGTGAGAACCCAACAGCCTGAAAGGGCTCGTCAGAACTGCTTTCCCAGTGGCTCTAGCCCTTAAAATGTTTTCTCGATCCTCCTGAACCATGCAAAAAATCAAATTTTGAAATGGGAAGAGGACAAACAAAGTAGATGTTCAACAGAGTTGTAATCTACCTCTCCAGACATCATATCAAGAGACTCAAGATATGAGAGAGTTTCTTGTGCAAATATCACCGGGGCATACTCATCTCTAACCATTGAAGACTTTTCTTCCATTGTCTTTATAACCCATCCATGTTCTTTCTCAAATCTCTCTCTCTCAGAGTTAACAACTCTTTGCGCATATGCCACACCACTCAGTAATGGCCGTTCAAATGCTGTCCGCGCTGTATACTCGGCAAAGGTTTCCTATTTTATAATGAACAATGAAACCTTTACACAAATTATCATGCTTACCTCGTGTCAAATAAACAACTAGAGGGGAAGAATAAGCACTAACCTGGTCAATGGCAGAAGGGTATCTGTAGTAATGGAAGGTTGAAACGAGGATGGCAAGGGCATGGACATGGTTAACACTAACACTGAACTGATCTTGTAGCATTCTTGCCCTTTGATCACAGAGGCTACCCAACACCTCCTTCCTTCTGACTTTAGTGTCATCATCCATTTTGCTAAAGATGCACCAACTGATCAAAGCCATTAGCAGGATCCACAGAAGCAAGAACTTTGGAAGCCAAGCTCTATGAGCCTGAATGAAAGTGTACTTTCTTTTAGACCCCATTTGATCATACAGCCTCAAAGCCACAGGATGGTGGCTCTGCATCTTCAAACTAAGACCCATCAGCAAGAAATTCACACACTGCCTAGTTTTCCTGTGCTGCTATGCTGTAATATTCTCTTGCTCCCCTTCTGCCCCCTTCATATCTATAGTTAGAAAAGCCCCAACAAGAGAAATTTATATAGTTAGTGCTCACATAGGAGTGTGAACTTTCTTTAAAGTTGTAACAAAATTACAGACACTTTTCTCTGGCGGTGCTAGAAAAGAAAAAGGGTCACAGAACAAAACTCCATGTCAAAGTATCATTACAGCATTGTTTTTCGTGATCCAAAACATCAGAAAGGGCAAGCACAAACACACCAAGCATGATGAAGGATTGACCAATTGCCTCTCTTTCTCTCTCCTGACAAGCAAAACTCACTTCCAAAACCACCAAGACAAAAAGAAACATGGAAAGAGAAACAAAACCCAGAATCAAAAGAAGAAAACTTTTCAAGCTCAGAACCAAGCACGGGTCTCAAAAGATGGAAAAACAGCTCAAATTCCTAAGAGCCACCACCTCCCTCACCCCCTCTCTCTCTCCCCCCTACACCCAAACACTTGGCCTTGTCTCACACTAGTGCTGAGGATCACATTAAAAAAACACGAGAGAACTCTAACCAATAATCATGCTATGTAGGCGTGAAACTGGTTCACACTCCCTCTTGCATATAATATTCCAAGCAGGACACTGACCCCAAAACACAAACACACACACAAACCAATGAAAGAGAGAGAGAGACATAGAGACATAGATAGCAGTAATGGGGTTTTGTAGAAAGAAAGAAATACTAATAATGCTTACGTTTTGTTTACCTGTAACAGGAAAGAAAGGGTGGCTGTACAATGAACCATAGGTACCAAGTTTTGTTGGTCCAACTCTGTCTCTCACTCTAGTCTATACACTGCTGCTTTTTATTTTATACCATTTTTATGCTACTTTTCTCTGTTGACACTTTTTTTATTAATATTAACAGATAAGAAAAGATCGAATTTTTAGGATTTCCCTTGATACGCTCGTCTCCCATGAGCTTCACAATAATAAAAAAACACAAAAATAATTAATAAAACACCTTGGTCTCCTACTCTAATCACTACTACCCCTAATTTTTCTTTCTCTTTCTTTCCTCTTGCACACTCTCATTTTCTTTTTCTTTTCTGTTTATGGCACTAACACTAATGCATTTCCCACCAACAGTGCCTCCCCCTTCTCAGTTTTCATTGCTGAGGAGAGAAACTGAGAATAGAAAAAAAAAAAAAAAAAAAAAAAAAAAAAAAAAAAAAAAAAAACACCGTGTTCCAAGGATGGTGGAAAAGGGTCCAAAAAAAGCAACCTTTGTTGACCAGAGAGTGATGGAAAAAACTTAACCAACCACTGTTTTTGTGTCTCTTTTTTTGTTATCCCTATTGCTCAATACTCAGAGTGCAAATTTTTGTGTATGGTCCATGATAAGGGGTTTTCTGATTCTGAAAATGAATCATTTTTTTGTCTCACGTGGGTCACTCTCTCACTTTCTTTCTTTGTTTTCTTACCTTTTTGTGTGTCCAAATTTGAGGATTGCAACACAGAGAAGAGAGAAATGAAGAAAAGAAAAAAGAAAAAAACTGAAGTGGCATTCACAAATCTGAGTGATAATGACATGGCGACCAAGCAGGGATTTTATTCCCACATAGATTACCAGAAGTGCCCTTCATCGTACCTTTAATTCCGTAAATACCCTCCGAGATAATTACGAATTATCTGATCTGATGTCAGTGTTCATTAATAATGTTTTGGACGACCCAACCAACCAAGCCATCTTCAAGCACATGCCAAGAACTAATTATTCTTCAAGATTTAATACATTAAATATTTTGAGATTAAATACATGTTGTATTCTATTTAGTTGAATTCATAAAACTTATTAAATCATATGTATCATTGTTTCTAACTCTATGCAACACATTTTAATGTATGTATATATCGAATTAAAAATGTGTTATATATCTAAAGATTAAGTTAAAAAGGAAACAACGTGCCTTTTTAAAAGTTGTGGGTTAGATAATTTTTAACAATGAGTATTAATTTTTAAATTAAGTTTTAAACATATAAATTTAAGATTTAGTTAATCAATTATTTTATTTTATAAAATTACTATCTTTCTAGAGTTTTTTATTAAAACTATTTTTGTATTCTCTTATTTATTTATTTTTTTAGCAAATCTCGTTCTCTTTTTAAATCAGATTTAGTTTAATAGAAGATAAGAAAGAATAAAACGAGTTTATTCTATTGGAATATCTTTAACTCTTCTTGGTGTTTGGTTGCATGAGACCTATTTTGTATAAATCAATATAACATTTTTTCAAATCTATAACTAATTATGACATTAAAATTTGAGTTTTTATCCCAACCATATTGCTTGTTCGGCACTAAAATTAAATTTATAAGATTCAAAAGTTAAAAATTAAGTTCTTTTGGAACATTAATATAGAATCAAAATATAAGCTATTAGTATATAATAAACCTAAACAACTCCGAATTTTCTTTAATAGTATGTTCTTTATTAGTTATAGTTGTATTAATAGTATGTATCAATAGGGTTTTAAAGTGTTAATAATTTTTATACTTTTATTAGTATATATATAT
>Ga0209489_109013_pt1 | contig 12917 bp, 4 predicted proteins | sample SiratrowhiteBW_FD_187527 | JGI IMG/M metagenome (GOLD analysis project Ga0209489, IMG submission 187527) | Root nodule microbial communities of legume samples collected from California, USA - Siratro white BW (SPAdes) (version 2) | ecosystem: Host-associated > Plants > Roots > Nodule | place: USA... | reverse complement strand
AACCATTTAAAAAAAAAAAAAACAATACAATGAACGAAATAAAAAGAAAGGAGTTTCCAAACAGTTATTTATTGATTAAATTTTTTCCATTACAGCAACCATATGTTATTGCAGCAACCTTTACTTCATTGTTTCTTCTTCTTACATTCTTGCAGACATGAATTCACCATACGATCACCATTATCTGTCAAATAAAGTTCAATACAAAGAACATTTAAAATCATAATTTGACCTAATTTCACATAATAACTAAAAATGTAAAGAAAATGATTTTGTAAAGAAATAAATACCAGTATACTTGATCAGGCCACAACTAGAATTGCAATCTGGCACAGCAACACCACTGAACCCTTCTGTATTACATTTTTTAGTGCAACCTTGAACACATAACAAATAGAAAGTAAGAAATAATGCTAAAGGTCCACATTCTAAGTCACATTTCTGTTCGCAACTCAGGTCTGCTTGTTCAGACTCAACTTGGGCAAATGAAACATTGTAATCACCTCCAATCAAACTAAACACAATCATCATCAGAATTGAAACTCCCTTAATTTTCATCTTTAATTTTGTATGAATTCTTTTCTAAGCCTCCACCAAGTATAATAAAAACATACATCAATTTATAGACACAAAATAAAGTTTTTAAAATATTTAATAAAAATATCATAAATAAGAAGATTTCAAAAGATACAAGTCAGTCAGCGGAATCCAGTCAAATCCATATAAGATGGTTGACTTCATTTTCATTCTAAAATCTTAAAATATTTGACTTTATTTTCATTCTAAAATCTTAAAATATTGACTTTATTTTTATTTAATATAACACTTAAATTTATATTTAAATACTCAATAAATTATTATAATTATATAAAAATAATAACAAAATAATGAGAAAAAATTACTTATATATTAAAGTTTATTTATTATCATTATATAATGATATTATTTTACTAAACAACATTTTGCTAAATATCATTATAATAAATTAATGTTTGCATGTTATATTATTATAAGAAATCAATGTTTGACTTAACTTTTTGAAAATATCCTTTGCAATCAATTTGTGCAACACCTAACACAATAATAGCTAAAATCACAACTCAAATTATTTTCATATCATTCATTATTATAACTCTTTTTGGAGTTTCTAATATTATCCCAAATTTTGTATCTTGATATTTGTTAAATTCTTGTTATGGTATGTTATGCAAACTAAAGGTCAATTTATAGAGAAAAAAAATCTAATTTATTTAGAATAACTTTAACTTGTATAAAATAAGTACTAAGTATTTATGTTTCCTAATAAAAAAAATAAAGTAGGTAGTTTTTATGACAAATAAATGTATATTCTCTCTATAAATCTTTTAATATTTATGTATTATATTTATTAATACAAAAAAAATATTTTTAATAACATTCTTGTAAATAGTTAAGTATTTTGTCTTTTAAGTGTTGTTTAAGGTTATTTTGGAGATATCAATAAATTCAATAATATTTGTATCTTAATAAAATATTTTGAAAATATATTTTGTTATTTTTATTTTTACATTAAAATAAATATTGTAATACGCATATTTAAACTAATAGGACACAGTTCCACAGGTGCTCGTCTCTAATCATAAATTTAGAGTTACAACAACATTATAAAATACAAATTACTAAATTAAAGCTCCAATTTTAATTTCATAACAACACCTACAATACTTATGGTACTATATGTAAGTTTTCTCTACACTAAGTTCACCTCCACCTACATTTTCAGAAAAAAAAAATCACACTTATTTTTTTCTCAAATATACACAAATATTTACTGTTTTTACTTCATTTAATTATAGTTTTACTAAATTAACCTGACTTAAATTAATAATTGAAGTTTGTCAATATGTATTTAATAAAGCATTTATTGTAATGACCTATTCAACATGTGATATTCACGCATGTACCCTCTTCGTTCTTTTTTATGTTTTCAGGGCTAATTTTTAAGAATAAAAAATATAATAAACATTCTTATTCTAATAAAATAGTTATATAATTTCATATTTTATCAATTTCTCTTTCCGTGTTACACAATAAATAATCATTTAAAAAAATAAAAGCTAAGGTTATAATAGAAAAGACAAGAAATATATTATCAAAAATCTAAAAATAGAGATAAAAAAACATTTTTCCAAAAATTAAGACAGATAAAAAGGATGAAAGAAGTACCTTTATCCCTCAATTCTTTTTAAGTGTCAATTTTTTTATTTATTTAGTCGTCAATTGCAAAAGTTTAATACCACATCAGCTACTCTTTTATCAATTACACTCTCATATGTTTTAAATTTTTAAATAATTTACACTGCATAATTATTTTATTAGAATCGCTAATTTCTTAATTATAGATAAATAAAAATAAATGGACGAGTGACAAATACAAAGTGAATTTAATGCATGCATTTAAATATTGTACTTCTTTTTTCTTTTGAAATAGTTGTCCAAGGTTTTTTTGTCCAGACCAATAAAAAATTATTTTTTCTATTTTTAATATAATTTTAGGTGAGTTTCGTATTATGTTTTTTTTATTTTTTTAATCACTATTTTATCATCTATTAAAATTATTATATGAACAAAGTATCAAAAGAATCAGTTAAAATATTTATTAAATTAATTAAACACATAGGTGAAAACCACGTCAATAATTTATATATGGAATAAATAACATTTTAGAAAAATATGATTTTGTGATATTCATAATTTTATAAAAAAAAAAACTATACACTTCTTTAAATTTACTACTTTTACACTTATTTAAAAAATAGTAGAATAAATAATAATATTACTGTTTTATACCATAAATAAGTATCATTACAAGAAAAAGGTTATTTAAAGACCAATTTTTAGCTACCAAATGAAATATTTACTAATTGTGACCAAAATAGTCACTAAATTAGATTTTGGTTGTCAAATAACTACAAAATAAAAGAAAATATTGAATTTAGTGACCTATTAAGTCAAATAATTGGTATCTAACATTAGCTATCAAAGTTTTAGTGACCTATATTATTAGATTCTAAATTAGTCTCTAACTTAATTAGATACCAATTTAGAATCTAATGACATAGGTCACTAAAACTTTGGTATCTAAAGTTAGATACCAATTATTTGACTTAATTCATCACTAAATTCAATCATTACACCTATTTTGTAGTTATTTAGTAACTAAAATTTAATTTGGTGACTATTTTGGTTACAATTAACAACTATTTCATTTGGTAGCTAAATATTAATCTCTAGATAGCTTTTTTCTTGTAGTGTATATTTACTAACAACCTTCGATTATATTTATCCCCAATGATACATAAAGTTAATGGAAAACTATATTTTTGAGATAGTAACGTTAAGTAGAATTGAAATACTTAAAATTTACTTATATTTGAATTCATAATAATACTAGTGATTATTTATTTATTGTTTTGTTGTTTACGTGGTTTCTTATTTGCAACAATATAAAAAATAATACAATGAACGAAATAATAAGAAAGGATTTTCCAATCAGTTATTTATTGATTAGAAATTTTTCATTACAGCAACCCTTTCTTCATTGTAATATGTTATTTCTTCTTCTCACATTCTTGCAGACTAGAATTCACCACAAAAGTCATAGGATCACCAGGATCTGTCAAATAAAGTTCATTACAAAGAACATTTAAAATCATAATTTGACCTAATTTCACATAATAACTATAAAATCATAAAGAAAATGATTTTGTAAAAAAATAAATACCAGTATTGATATCAATGGAGTTGATTAAGCCACAGCTAGAATTGCAATCTGGCACAGCAACAGGGAACCCTTTATGACATTGCTTCTTAATGCAACCTTTAATGCAATAGAAAATAGTTCTTCTTAAAGGTGAACATGCTAATTCATATATATCTTCGCAACTGAATTTAATGAACACAGTTGTTGACTCAACTTTCACAATTGAAAAATTGAAATCACCTGCTATAAAACCATTATAATCATCATCATAATTGAAACTCTCCTAGTTTTCATCTTAATTTTTGTATGAACTCCACCAACTATAACGTTTGAAGAAAAACACACATTAATTTATAAATACAAAGACTCCAGTATCCTTATCTATTCAATAAGACATATTTAATAAGACATGAGTCAAAATCATACATATTCAAATCAGAAACTTTAAGATAATAAATTTATGAATTTTTTTTATATATTATTAATATTTTTATTTTTAATCAATATGAAATTTAGACATGCACTTAAATATTTAATAAATTATTCTACTATATAAAAAGAATATAAAGAAATAATAAAATAATAGAAAAAAGTTATTCATATGTTAAAATTTATTTATTATCATTATGTAATGATAATGTTTTACCAAACAACATTTTGCTAAACATTATTGTAATAAAGTGTTATTTATTCTTGCACTCGACTAAGCAAGAAATCACATCTGATCAAGCTGCAACTAGTGACACAAATTAATAGAATCTATGAATGTTGAATCATTACAAAGTCTCAAATTCCTTTATAATCTAAAATCTAATAAAGTTTTAATAATAATTATTATTATAAATGCATGTTTGTATTTGATGATCTAATCTTATGTGTCTTTTATAGTAATATTTTACGAATTTCTAAATATGCTGAGTAGCATTAAAGTATGTACAAATCAACTGCATATCGAAATAAGTGTTTATTCATTATTATTTTATTATATTAATTTTTATTTAAAATTAAAAAAGGAAAGTTAAAAATAAGAGTAGTTATACTTTGACAATCACAGGTGGCACACACACACTTTACAATCTTATGTGTCACTGATGTGGTCAAGATAAATGACATGTAAAAAGCATTCCAGCGTGGCACTGAGAGTCATTTTTAGGGTTTACATGTTTGGGTCTAAAATGCTGCCCAGCATATTCCATCAAAGGGTTGAGAAGCAGTGAGTTTGAATCTCAGATCTCTTGAATCTCACCACTGTTGTCGCCGCCGCTGCAGTTGTATCCGCTGTTGTCACCGCCGTCAATTCTCGACCACTGTCGCTCGCCACCGTCGATTCTCTCACTACCGTCACTCGCCACTACAACCACTCTCACATGAAATTTCCGTTATTCAAATGGGTGCACTAGACTCCTATCACGTTTCAAATCTTAAATTTAGATACTTAAAATCTAATTATGCCCTTTCATAACAAAATACCCTAATTTAGAAAAGAAAAATCTCGTTTTATCCTTATCCACGTGTACAATTAAACCACGTCAGCAATTGTCATCTGGTTGTATGCCAGCTTGGTTGTCAAATCAAAATTTTCCTAAAAATAATTTACATAGTAATTAATATGTTAACATTTAGCTAAGTCCAGAATTTACTCTTAATATTTAATGTCCTTCGAATTTGGTTAGTTTGTTTATTTTTAATATATATATATATATATATATATATATATATATAAAATCGGCGTTTGATGTTCTCAATTACTAATAAATTTAAGTATCTCAATTTCTTGTACACTAAAATAAATTTACTTACTTTCAATTATATTTATCGAGAATAATATATATAGAGAGAGAGAGAGCATTTGAATAGAACATTTATAATTTATTTTAATCATACTTTTAGTTTTTAATATTTTAAAAATAATTTGCATGTATTTATTATGTTATATGAGAAAGAAATTGATAAAATATGAAATTATACAACTATTTTATTAGAGTGAAATTATTTATTATATTTGTTGATTTTTAAAAAATATACTTGAAACATATAAAAAATCAAAAAGGGTACTTGCGTAAATATAATATATTGAATACGTCACTAAATGCATATAATAAATAATTCATTAAATGCATATAATAAATATAATGTTTTAAATATTATTATTTTTCGTTTCTTTTCAAGTGTCTTCCATTTCTAATTTTATGTATTTCTATTCAACTGATATTTTAAAGTTTAAAATAATATTAATCACTATTTTATCAGATATTAAAATATTTATTAAAATTATTATATGAACAAAGTATAAAAATAAACAGTTAAAATATTTATTAAATTTAAACAAACAGGTGAAAACCACGTCAATATTTATATATTGAATAAATAACATTTTAGAAAAATATGATTTTGTGATATTCACAATTTTATAAAAGAAAAACAATACACTTCTTAAAATTGACTACTTTAATACTTATTAAAAATAATAGAATAAATAACAATATTACTGTTTTATACAATAAATAATTATATTTACTTAACAACCTTCAATTATGTGTATGGAGGATGATACGTAAAGTTAATGAAAAACTATATTTTTTTAGTTAGTAACGTTAAATAGAATTGAAATACTTAAAATTTACTTTTATTTGAATTCATATAAGTATTTTTTAGTTAGTGATTATTTATTTTTATTTTTTTTGTTTACTTGGTTTCTTGAGCTCCAACAATATAAAAAATAATACAATGAACGAAATAATAATAAAGGAGTTTTCAAACAGTTATTTATTGATTAAAATTTTTCCATTACAGCAAGCATTTTCTTGCAGCAACCCTTTCTTCATTGTAATATGTTATTTCTTCTTCTCACACTCTTGCAGACAAGAATTCACCACAGAAGCCATAGGATCACGAGTATCTGTCAAATAAAATTCATTACAAAGAACATTTAAAATCATAATTTGACCTAATTTCGCATGATAAATAGGAAGTCACAAAGAAAATGATTTTTAAGGAAATAAATACCAGTATTGATATCAATGGAGTTGATTAAGCCACAACTAGAATTGCAATCTGGCACAGCAACAGTGGACTCTCCTTTATTACATTTATTAGTGCAACCTTGAACACATAACAAATACAAAGTAGCAAATGGCATTAAAGGTGCACATTCTAATTCACATTTCTCTTGGCAATTGAGTTTTTTGGACTGCACAAATGAGAGATTGTAATCACCTCCTATCATACCCAACACAATCATCATCATAATTGAAACTCCCTTAATTTTCATTTTTCTTTTATGAATTCTTTTCTAAACCTACACAAACTCTAAGGTTTAAAAAAACACACATCAATTTATAGACAAAATAAAGTTGTTAAAAAATTTAATAAAAATAACACAATTATGCTGAGAAAATTGGTAAAAATATCAAAAAAAATTGTTAAATGTATTCATATAAATCAATAAAACTTAGTCAAACTTACATAAGAAATTAACTTTACTTTCAACCTAAAATCTTAAGTAAATTTGTGAATATTTTTTTTTATATATTATTTAATATTTTATTTTTTATTTAATGTGAGATTTAATATTAATAAATCATTACAATCATATAAAAGAAGAAATAATGAAATAATAATAAGAAGTTACTCATATGTTAAAATTTATTCATTACTATTATGTAATAATATTGTTTTACTAAATAACCTTTTGCTTATAATCATAAACTATAATGAATTTTTAATCGAGTTACAACTAGTAATATAGTTATTAACAAAGTTGATGAATATTTGATCACATTTTTTGCCACAAACAGTGAGACATTTTGAATAAAGTGATGATTTTGATTCATAAGGTTCACATTTGAGTGCACATTTAACTTTACATGTAAATGAGGAGTCAATATTTAACTTAACTTCTTCGAAAGAAGATTTTCTACCATCAACTTGTGCAACACCTAACACAGCTAAAATCGCAACTCCAATTATTTTCATCTCATTCATTATCATAACTCTTTGAAATATTTAAGAATTATCCCAAATTTTGTGGTGGTATTTATCAAATTCTTGTTGTAGCATGTTATGCAAAGTAAAGGTCAATTTATAGAAAAAAAGAATCTAATTTATCTAGAATAACTTTAACTTGTATAAAATAAGCACTAAGTATTTATGTTTCCTAATAAAAAATAAAAGTAGTGTAGTTTTTATGACAAATAAATGTATATTTTCTCTATAAATCTCATTTAATATTTATGTATTATATTTACTAATATAAAAAATTTATTTTTAATAACATTCTTGTAAATAGTTAAGAATTTTGTCTTTTAAGCGTTGTTTAAGGTTATTTTGGAGAAACCAATAAATTTAATAATATTTTTATCTTAATAAAATATTTTGAAAATATATTTTGTTATTTTTAATTTTACATTAAAATAAATATTATTATACGCATATTTAAATTGATAGATATTGTAATTACTTGTTTGGTGAATGTAAGTAAGGGAAGCTAATTATATGTTTTTTAAAAAAATGTTAAGTACGGAAAGCTAATTGTATATATTTTTTTTTAAATGTGAAGTGAGAGAAGTTAGTTTGAATGTTTTTAATAGATTTTGTAATTACTTGTTTTATTAAGTATTAATTGAATAAATATTTATTTATTTATGATATGATGTAATATCAATATTTTTGAATGATATGAATGATTAATTCTTATTATATTAAAATAATTAATATAATAAGAGTTAATCACATTTAATATTTTATTTTAAAATTTATTTTATTTTTCAATTTAAATTATTATTGTTATTCTTTTATAACTTTTATTGTGTGTATTTTTCATATAGAGTAATGTAACGAAACACTAATAACTTTTAATTTGTAATATTAAACCTTTATTGATTTGAACAATTTATAAAATAAAAAGTATCTCAACAAATATTAAAAATAATGTAATAATTATTTTTTTAAAATTAAAAATAGGTAGAATAATAATAAAAAAAACATTAGAATATAAAAGATAATAATAAAAAATAAAACTATAAAAATTATTAATTTAAAAACAAGTAACCAGTTAAACAAATTAATTTCTTTTAAAAAAATTGTAATTACCTTAACAACCTTGTCAAATGCATTCATATAAGAAAGTAATAAATAATCTCGTTCTCTTATATGCGAGAGCTGCGATTTTTAAAGACTTTCGTTCTTCTTATTTATACTCTTATATTTTACCTAATATTAGTTTCCTTACATGTATTTAATGTGACCTAAAAATAAAAAATAAAAAATCTTATAATTATTTTACTAAAATAAATTAAATTTATAATATATTTTTTCTTTTTCAAAAAAAAATCTTCAACAAAACTCTAAAAAAAGAGGGGGAGTAGATAATATATTTATTACTTGCATTTAATATATTGCACTTATCATGCGTATGATCATTATGGTATTTATACGTATTTAATAAATGTAATAAATGCTCTAATATATGTATTTAATACTATATTTATATGTATTGAATACTAGTATATATGTATTTAATACTGCATTTATATGTACTGAATACTAGTATATATTTATTTACTACACATATTTACTTTAATAAGTATTTACTTTATATATTTAATTATACATGTATTTGTTACTTCCCCCCTAACCCTCCACAATTACAGTAATTGTTAAAAAAACCAGGTTCTCTGTTTTCAATTGAAGTATTCTTATTTTTGTTTTCTTTTTCACTTTATATATTTACTTTTCTTATTTTTTTCTAGTTAATTTATTATGATGATAAATATATACATACTTTTATTTATTTATTTATAAAATAAAATAGCTTAAATTCACATGACGGAAATTTTTTGAAGAGCTTGATGAACAATTTTATCTAAAGTCAAAACTAGTTGCATTTATTATTTTATGTTTATAAATTGATATTCATTTTTCTTTAAATGCCACAGTAAATTTATCATACATACACAATGTTTAAAAGTTTGAAAATACATAGAGAAAAGTGATGATAAAGTGATGAAAACCATTCTAATATCATATTTGGTTCTAATGCATGACTTTAAAAATTTTAAGTAATTTTATGAAATTGATTTATAAAATAAGATTCACTTATATATTATAATTTAACTTTATTTTTAATTGGTATGAAATCTTTAATTTACATTAAATCTAAGAAAATTATTTTTGCTCTCCTATGTGGTGTAGAATGTAATGGTTTGCTAAATATTCTTTTGCGTCTGTAAATATAAATTTAATCAAGCATCCCACCACTAGTGGTTGTGGTTCTAACTGGACCAAGTTTATTAGCCTGAATGGTATTAATATTTTACATTTATAATAAATTAACTTTCTCCTTTATTTATGCTTTTGATTATTTTTCTTTAATTGTCAGATGATAAATGTCTTACTGCACATGTCATGGATTTTTGCTTCAAAAAATGTCACAAGGTAGAGTTGTTATGAGAATGTTGTTATATGAAATAATGTTAATGAATGATTAATAAGTTTGTTTTCCTTAGCAAAAAAATTCGTATACATATCACCGTGCAAAAATAGTTTTTTAAGGAAAAAAATTAATGCATTAATATTTTTGCAAATGATTTGAATTTGTTTAAGTTTTGTTTGAGATCGGATGCAAAACTTGATATTTATGTTGAATGTTAGTTTAATATAAATGTCCAATTTTACATCAATGTAAAACTGATTAAATTAGGATCCTTAACTTTTTTTTTCCTCACGATTTTTCTCTTTTTTGTTTTCTTTATTCAACAACAAGTGCATGGGTGTTAGTGGATGTTTTGAAAGTCATTTTTATGGTCTGAATCAGTAGTTGTATTTTGGTGGACGCTTTCTTTTTATTGCATTCGAATTTTTTCAGTCCAAACACATCATTGGTATAGATGTTTTATATTTTTATGGTTGATTTTGGAAGCTCTATTACATAATGCAGGAATATTTTCATTAATTTTGTGTTTCTAATTTGTTGTTGTTGTTATATTTTTTTTGGTGTACTTTTGTATTTTACTATTCACTTGATTTTATAAAAATCTTTAAAAATTGATTTTTGACTCAAATTTTTTTGTTATAACTTTTTTTTAGTATATATTTGACAATAAAAATTTTATATTTTATAGAATAATCACAGGTTTTGAGATACAAAAATTTGACAAAGAAAAGTTTAAATATTCATAACTTATTTTTGATATATAGCTTAAATCAAAATACAACAAAAATGAAAGTTGTTCTTCTATAGCTTAAATATTCTATACTTTCATGTATAAATTTTGTCATTGTGATTATGTCATTTTTCATATTATTATAAAACAAATATTATATTATAAAATAAAGAAATAAACAAAAGATACGAGAATACAAATATTTTTTTTATTTTTTTATTGAGAGCAAAAATAAAAGCACAAAATATATACAAATAATTCATGTATCCATCATAGGTATAATTGAAAAAAGAAAATAAATAAAAATATTATTATTATAAAAATAAAATAAATAAAATTGATTATAATTTGATTATGTTATAAAAGTAAAATCGCATCATAATTAAAATTAGTTTCCTTATTATATTTATATCCTTTGAAACATATCATATTATCGTTTGATGCATGTACAATAAGGTTATAGCAATTGATATTTTTTTTATATTTCTAAGTTTTGATTTTAAATCAAAACCAATTAATTTAAAAATTTACGTTGAAACATACCCAAGTTCAAAAGTAGATTTATGTAGATTAGTGCATCATCTTATATAATTTTACGTCGCATATTTTGTCTCACGAAAATTTACTTTTCTTACTTTTACATCAAACTCTTCAAAAATTAAATAATTCTAAGTATCTACATATAAAAAATCACACATACGTACGCAAAGATTCAGGTGATTTATGGCGTAAAAGTATTAACATCCACGTATAGGTTACTTACCACCAACATAAAATCAATCGTACATGTAAACAACCCCACCCTATTTTCTTCACGTTACATCTAACTTTTGGAATACATCTATTTTCCTCTAAAACCTTTAAAAAGTTCTACTAATAAAAATATATTGCAATAAAATACATAGTTTCACTTCTAATAAAAATTACTATATTAAGTCACTCATGGTCTTAATAAAAACGACTATATTAAGTCACTCACAATCTTAAAGTGGAGTAAACAAAATTACAAATATTTCATATAAAAATAAAGATAATAAAACTTAAGCTCTTTTCACATAAGGGATTATATGACTAATAATATTTTTTTACTAAATTTAAATTGTGAATTTATGTAAGAAAAGAGTGAAGTACAAAGAAGCCTCTATAAAATAATGGATAATTCTTGCTGATAAAAAAATAAAATAATGGGTAATTCTAAAATGGAGATTAAGTATAGCTTGAAACTTTCTTGGTATAAATAGAAATTGGTAGACTGTTTATAGAGTGTTTGTTAATAGCCAACAACAAATAAAAAAAAAGTTTGATTTATTAAATACAATTCTCGTCTAAAAGGCCTTAAAAAAGTTCACTAATAAAAATACATTACAATAAAATAAAATATATAATTTCACTTCTAATAAAAATCACTATAGTAAGTCAGTCACGCTCTTAATCTCGGAATAAAAGAAATTATAAATATTGCTTGGTATCATTTTTTCTACATAGAGAAACAACACAAGTGTCAAATACTCGTCTGAAGAAAATTACAAAGCTTTTTATCTCTTTCACCACTGATATATATACTTTTAGTTGCATGATTATAACAAATATCGACCATTTTTTATTCTATAAACCATTCACTGTAAAACTAACTCTATAAAAAAATTATATTTTAATATTACTCTTCATGAATTATATCTATTTAATAATTATAAAATAATAATTTATTTTAGTATCAAATAATTATATATAAATATATTTTAATGTACGCAGTGAAGATCTTTAAAGTAGATTTTTTTTTTATTTTAAGATTTTTTTTTTCAAAAATTTTATAATGGACAATTTTTTTTTTTAATTTCGGTTGTGAGCAAATATTCTCACATGACATAATTTTATTTAACTAATATCATTTACGGAACTAAAATGTGTCAGCATAACAGGATTTTAATTAACTCAAACTTAATCTTCGCTTAAATTAAATAATAATGTGAGAATTTGGAAAAAGATTAGGCCAAAATGAAAAAAAAAAAAAA
>Ga0209489_109012_pt1 | contig 12918 bp, 14 predicted proteins | sample SiratrowhiteBW_FD_187527 | JGI IMG/M metagenome (GOLD analysis project Ga0209489, IMG submission 187527) | Root nodule microbial communities of legume samples collected from California, USA - Siratro white BW (SPAdes) (version 2) | ecosystem: Host-associated > Plants > Roots > Nodule | place... | reverse complement strand
AAAAAAAAACAAAAAAAAAAAAAATACAAAAAAAAAAAAAAAAAAAAAAACTTACTTTATATCAAAAAGCTTCTCTTTATCAACTTTCCACTTGTGCTTTCTGATCGACAAAAAGATAAAATTTAGAATAAATAGTCATTTCACTAAATTAGTATTGACATATTTCATTATTTTAGTACAATAAAAAATAATAATAACCTTAATACAAAAATTTTAATTATGTTAATTTTGTTTGAACTCTCTTAATGGTTGGAGTAATGAAATGTATTTGATCTTTAATAAATGTTGTATGTTAATTAACAGAAAATTAACATTAACATACAAATAACCTTCAAAAAGTATATTTACAAAACAAAAAAACATTTAGTAAAAAAGTTTCCATAAAGGTTAGTTGCATACTAAGTCTTCTTTAATTAACATGTGTGACGATTAGCAAAGATAAAACACATTCTTAATTACCTCAATCATTAACAGAAATCAAATAAAATAAAAAATTAAAGTTTTTATATTAATATTGTTATTTTTGTATTATATTATTATAATAAATATGTCGTACTTATTATACTCAATCCCAAAAATTAACTCTAAAATCTTATAAAGAAGTCCAAAGAGATTTAGAAAAAAAAATAAAAAATGGTTAATTAAAAATAAAATAAATTTTTAACTATTGTTTCACTTATAAAAGAAACATCTCTCTAAACATAAACTGATGCCATAAAACTAATGAATTTATGAAGATATTTTTAAGTCCATAATGATACATAGAAACACGTATAAATGTTTTTTCACGCGTTCACATGTATAGTATCAAAGCAAATAATAAGTTGAAATTTTTTTATTAAAATGAATAAAATAAAATACGAAAGCATAACAAAAAATTAAAATCAATTTTGAAAGTAATTAATATTAAAATAGTAGAAATTTTCGTGATAGCAGTACATGTTCCGCTACTATATAAAACAATGGAAGAGCACTTGTTTCCTTCTAACGATTGAAAAACAAATATCTACACCATTTTTCCTGTCTTTTTTGTGTTCCTTTTTTCAGTCTTTTCAACTCAAAGTAAGGTTATATGCATTTTGTCCATTTTTATTTAATATGTCAGTTAAGGTTTTATATATATATATATATATTAATTAGTAATATGTCTTTACATTTTTTTTTTATTTTTAATAGATGATACTTTAGCTTTTGTATTAGTGAGGTATATATTTTATGTTATTGGAAGATTATAAAGTTGATTCACTTTAGTTGAATCAATTGACTTACTTTATTGTGAAACTTAAACTTTTTACAAAGAATAAATTTTATTCTCTTTCATACATGTCATAATAAAACAACTCTATATATAAATAGAGCGGTGAGAGTTGTATTTAACAGGACAAAAAAGTTGGTGCAACAAAAAAGAATAATAGAAAAATAAGGACTCATAATAACCTCCCTTAAGTTGGATCATGAATATTCACGAGGCTAAGTTTATTTATGATATCAGTCAAAGGTTTAGGTTCAAGAAGCTTGGTAAACACGTCTACAAGTTGTTGTTAAGTGGATATGGGTAAAAGATGAAAGAGTTTTGCTTGAAGTTCCTCTCTTACTATGTGCCAATCGATCTTTATATGTTTGGTATTCTCATGGAAGATTGGATTAGAGGCAATGTATCTAGTTGATTGACTCTCATAATATAAGACTGTAAGTATCATATATTTCAACTTCAGATCCTTCAACAGAAAATTAAGCCATTGTATCTCACAAACAACAACAACTAATCCTCAGTACTCTACTTCAGATGATGATCTTGAGACAGTTGTTTGTTTTTTTTTATTTCTAGCTTATAAGAGATTATCCGAGAAACATGCAATACCCTGTTGTGGAATGCCTTGTATTTTGACAAGTTTCCCAATCAAAATTTGCAAAACGTTTGATCTGTGACATAGAATCCCTTGAGAAGAAAATCCCTTGTGTTGGAGCACGTTTTATGTATTTGATAACTCGCTAAGTAGCCTTATAGTGACGAACCGTGGGTGACTTTGTAAATTGACTAAGAAACTGAACCGCATAGGGATGTCTGATATAGTGTTAGTCAAGTATAAAAGATTTCCGATCACCTTTTGATATGAAACAATGTCATATGGCTCAGCTTCTGTTTCAAAGAAACATTTGGTGCCTTTAACCATTGGAGTGATGGTGGGCTTAGAGGCAAGCAAACCAAAACTCGAGAGGATGTCTAATGCATATTTCCTCTGACATATATGGATCCCTTTGTGTGATCTAGCCACTTCCAACCCAAGAAAATATTTTACGTCACCTAAATCTTTTACTTTGAATTTGTGATCAAGATAAGCAGTGATCTCTTGTATCTCACAATAAGAGTTTCCTGCTAGTATTATATCATCAACATAAATCAACAATACGGTAAATCTTGATTCGTTACCTCTAGTGAAAAGGGAATGATTTGCACTAGACTGCATGAATCCTATGGTTTGTAGGAAGGAAGAGAGATTTGCAAACTATTGTCTGCTAGATTGTTTAAGTTTGTATAAAGATTTTTATAGCTCAGAAACTTGTCCTTCTTTGTGAGTATTCATATCTGGAGGCATTGTCATATATACATCCTCATTCAGATCCCCATGCAAAAAAGCATTGTCAACATCTAACTATTTTAGAAACCAATCCTTCTCAGCAACAACAACCAGGAGAGTCCATACAGTGGTGAGCTTGGCAACGGGATAAAAGGTTTCCAAATAATCTATCCCTTATGTTGATTATAGCCTTTTGCTACTAGGCGGGCTTTATAGCGTTCCAAACTTCCATCAGTCTTGTATTTAATCTTATACACCCATTTACACCAAATGGGTTTCTTGTTATGAGGTAGATCAGTAACAACCCAAGTATCGTTACGTTCAAGTGCTTCAATCTCCCTTGTCATGGCTTCAAGCCATTGAGGACTCTTTTCAACTTCTGCACAGTTATTAGGTTCACAACTAGCAGATGAACCAAAACTATATCATAAATGTTTTTCAAGCAGTTTTTTGTAATTAAGAACATCTGATATAGGATATTTGGTTTTTTTATCATTAAATACTCTAAGAACATTATGGTAATAATCATTGAGAAAAGAAGGGGTCTTTCTATTCCTAGTAGATTTTCTAGTATTTTCATTGATGGTATTCATGATTTGATCATTTTGTATGTCATTATCCGTATTGATCTGTTGAACAGGTTCATCTAATAAAAAATCAAAATTATTTTGTTTTTGAATATTTAAATCAATATTTTTTCTTTTCTTTTTAAGGAAAGATATCTTCATAAAAAATAATATTTCTAGACATAGCAATCTCCGTAGTTTTAATATCAATACTCACAGCCTTTCATGCTTTCTTTATATCCTAGGCAAATACACTTCTTTGTTCTCGAGTCAAACTTTAATCTATTTCTTTCTAAAGTAGATGTAAAACAAAGGCTTCCAAAAGTTCTCAAACTGTTTAAATAAGATTTTTTCTTATAAAGAAAATCTCATATGTGGTGTTTTTCTCTATAACAATTGAAGGTATCCTATATATAATGTAGACAACATATATAAGTGCATATGACTAGTAAACACTGGACACATTAGAATGAAAAAGAAGGCTTCTTACAACGTTGAAAATATGTTGGTGCTTCCTCTCAACAATGGCAATTTGTTGAGGTTTCTCAACACAACTAGTTTGATGTATAATCCCCATCTTTTCATGCAAATCACTCCACATGAATTATTGTCCGTTATTCGATCTTATAATTTTTATTTTTGTATTAAACTGATTTTGCACAAAAGTTATAAATTTCAACAAAGCATTTCTAGTTTCAGCTTTACTATGCATCAGATAAACCCAAGTATATCTACTAAAGTCATCAACTACAATAAGAAAAACCTTGTGACAATGTATAGAAGTAACCTTAGTAGGACCCCATATGTCTATATGAATGAGTTCAAACATATGTTTAGAAACATGATCACTTTGAGTAAAAGGTAGCATACATTGCTTAGCAAGATGACAGGATTCACAAACGTGAATTTTATTAAAATGCACATACATAATTTTTTTTATAGATGTACTGTGAAATACCAATAGATGGATGGCCGAGTCTATTATGCCATAGATCAATATCACTATTATTAATATTTCTGAAATTAAAAGAACTGACAATGGAACCATTTTCAAGAGATAAAGTTCATCTTGAAGATCAACTCTCTTAATCATCCTCTTTGACTTGATATCCTATATCTAACAATGCTCATGGCCAAAAATTAAGATGCAGTTCAAGGATGATATCAAGTATTGTGTAGAGATTAAATTAAAATTAAAATTTGGAATATATAAGACATTGTTAAAGAGATATGTTTAGAGGAAAAAAATAATTCCAGAGTGATTAGCAATAACAAATGAATCGTTTGGAGGTTGAACATGTATAGGTTTAATCTTATATAAATTAGAAAAATATTGTCTGGTACATGAAATGTGATATGTCGCACCTGTGTCTAGGTTCCAAGAATTTTTTATACATTTACCTTTTTTAGAAGTTAACACTGTAGATTCACCCACAATATTATTAGCTCTATGTGTGAACCTATCTTTTGAGTTTTGAACAATCTTCCATATCTGCTCCATTTGCTCTTGTGTAAATTGTACGTTGTTAGGTATTCAAGTGTGAGTCTAAGTCCCACATTGGGTAGGAATGAGAAAGTTTAGCAATATATAAGAAAGAAGACCCACAAACTTAATGCCTTAAGGTTTTGGGTTGTCATTCCTTTATGTGTGTTGACTCTTGTCTCATTTTTGTTTGTCTCCCTGATGGTTCCTTCTCAATTTTCCCAACAAGTGGTATCAGAGCTTGGTTCGTCTTTGTGATCGACTCAAACGAGTACAGCTTGATTCTTGTATCGAAAGTCTTCCTGCAAAGGTTTTAGGCAAGTGTGTCTCGTTTAAGTGTGTAAACGACAGTAAAAGTGAGGATCATTTGTGATTAAGATATTCGTATTTGAAAATTCTTTCGCTCGATGGGGAGTGTATCAATTTGGAAGAGGGACTCTCACTTGAGGGGGAGATTGTTAGGTATCCAAGTGTGAGTCTAAGTCCCACATTGAGTAGAAATGAAATTGTTGAGCAACATATAAGAAAGAAGACCCACAAACCCAATGTCTTAAGGTTTTGGGTTGAAGGTGGTGTCATTTCCTTATATGGGTTTTGGCTCAGTTCTCATTCTTGTGAGATCTTTCCGGTGTTGTCTTCTTGGATTTCTCCAACATACGTCTTCTTGATTCTCTTTTGAATATTGTTGATAACGTGTGTGCCTCTCACTTTTGTTTCCTTTACAATCAATGTCACTGCCAACAACTATGTTATTAGATACGTGTTCATTTCTATTCTTATACCAGGGTGGATATCCGTGTTTAGAATAACACTCCTCGGCTGTGTGATTCATGTTGTTACAATAGGTGCACTGTTTCCCAGGATTTGGATTGTGTACTCTTCCCCTTCCTTGTCTTCTCTAGTTACCTTGAGTATTGTTCTTTCCATTGTGTTTCCAGTGTGCTGCACTTGTAGTGTTGATAGATGAACCTTTACCATCAAAAGTAGCTCTACCCATAAGTTGTCTTTCTTGTTGTAATACTAAGGGAAAAACATGGTTAATACTCATAATGGCTCCATGATAAGTATTTGAGTTTTCACATTGTTGTAACCATCAGTAAGTCCCTTTAAGAAGCATATGATGTATTCAGAATCCCTGCATTTTATAACATTCTGCATAAGATCACAAGAGCACTAATATTCGCAAACACAGTTTGGTGTGGGTCTCAATGATTCCAGTTCTTCCCAGAGAATCTTTAGATCATTAAAAAACTCTTATATACTTCTTTCTCCTTGCTTGGGAGAGTGTATTTCCTGCAAAATATCAGAAACACAGAAATGATCTCCTTTGGAGTATCTTTCTTGTAAATATTCCCATAGTTCCTTTGCATTGTAAATATAAATGATGCTTTGAGCAATTTGATTTGAAATTGAACGAGTAATCCAAGCAATGACCATGACATTGCACCTCTCCCAAGATTCGTATAAAGTATCTTCCTTTGTTGGAGCTTGAATGCTTCCATTTATAAACTTCCACTTGTTATTTGAAAGGAGAGCACGTCTTATTGCCCCCTACCACGAGTGGTAATGTTTGCTATTAAGTTGCGAATCATACTAGGATTTTCTCCTGGGTGAAGATAATATGGACTTAGCGGGTTTTGAGATTCTACATTTGGTTGATTTTTAGTCATTGAAGAACTCATGTTTAACTAAGTCAAGAATGATCAAGAAAGGCACGTAGAGACCCAAGAAAAAATCTTTTATAAAGAGGTAAAAAACGGAGATAAAGCAAAAAGAAGAAAGCAAACTCATGCATGCAGTGATGTGTTGCATAACAGCAGAAGCAGAGCGGGATGTACCCATAGTCTAGCTTTTGTATTAATGAGGTGCGTGCCTTGTGATTATTGGAATATGATAAAGCTGCTTCACTTTCGTTGAACTCATTGACCTACTTTACGTGTGAAACTTAAACTTCTCATAAAAAAGAAATTTTATTCTCTTTCATATATTTGATACAATGAAGCAACTCTATATAAATAGAATTGTGTTTAACAAAAAATGTATAATCTTGTACAACAAAAAAGAATAAAAATAAGTAAGAACTTGTAATATTTTTCTTAATTATTATACATTTAAATATAGAGTAATTACATCTTTATACAAGTACACACATAACATGATTTTCGTGATACATAAGATACTAAGTTACTTTCGTGACTTTCGTGCTTAAGTAATTGATGTGTAACTTTAGTGCAACAATGATTATGAAGTAGTATTCTCTCACACCAAATTAGTTTGTTGTTAAAAATGACAAATTTATAACGAAAGTAATTATGCTGAATAATATTGGAATAAAATTATAATTGTTGCTTTGAAATAAATAAATGTCAACTTGAAAAATTATGAAAAATAAATTGACGTAGATAAAGTACGAAAATATAAACTAATATTTTAAATAAATTTGGTAGATATACCGCTATATTCAACCAAAAGCCAAACCAATGTTTGACTATTATATGTTAGATAAAAAGTATATAAAAAAATAATTAATTTAGTTTTAATTTGAATATTTTTAATTTTAATCATATTATTTTAATAAAAAATAATTTAGTTTGAGTCATCAATTTGAAAAGTGAAAAATCACATTAAAATATTAATAATTAACATTTATTATTATTACTTAATAAAAAGATAAAAACTTTTGTAGATTACTTTGGTAAATTATTTTCTTCTAATCATATGAAATTTGAATGAATGAATAATAAAATTCATCTTTTAGGAGTTCTCATAAATTAATTACTAAAGGATAGAAAATAAAAAAAATATATACAAAATTAAATTCTTTTCCAAATGATTTCAAGTAGTTGGGTGATGCTAAGTACTACAAGAAAAATTACTTTTAGAAACCAATTTATTAGTCAATAAAATGACAAAATTTGTCACTAATTTAATTAGAGACTAATTTAGAATTCAATAGTAGTTGGTAGCTAAAACTTTGGTAGTTAATTTTAGATAACAATTTAGATACTAATTTAGAAACCAATTTGGTGACCAATTCATTGAAACCAATATAGTCACCAATTTTATTGAAACCAATTTAGTGACCAATTTTATTGAAACTAATTTAGTGACCAATTTCATTGAAACCAATATAGTGACTATTTTTATTGAAACCAATTTAGTGACCAATTTTATTGAAACCAATTTAGTGACCAATGTCATTGAAACCCATTTAGTGACTAATCTCATAAAAATCAATTTAGTGACCAAAATATGGTCACTATATTGGTCTATAAATAATGATAATATTAAATTTTTCAATAATTGAAATTTTGATATTATATTTTTTCTTGTTAAAATAATTTAGAATATAAAAGTAAAATTATTTTTTAATTTTATACGAGAAATAAAATATATTTGGGTTATAACCATGTGAAAAAATGGATTATTATATTAAAATGATACACTATTGCATCTCATAATAGAACAATGTTAACAAGTACCATACAAAGAAAAGGTTTCTGAGTCAAAATAGAAAATGATCCACTATTGCATCCCATAATAACAATATTAACAAGAAAATTCAACTTTGAAACAACAACGGTTTATTTTGTTTTGGTATTGTAGCTTTTTCTTTTTTTCATTGGACCACGTACTTCTTCCTCTCCTGCAATGTAACAACATGCATATTAGTCTCCATTATATAACCTACTAGTACACAAAATTGTTATAGAATTCTTATAAAAATGAAAGGTTATAAAAATAGGAAATAGCTACTGTTGAGTGAAGTAGGTAGGTTAGTAGGTAGCTAGTGAGTAGTAATCTGTAACAGTAAAAATAGAATGCAACAGTGTGGGTGTAGCTGAGCAGAGAGAGTGCAGTAGTACTAAATTGTTATTAATTGAAACAAAATAGAAAATGCACGTGTATGTGTATGATAATAGAAATTAAGTGAGATAATAAGGTAGAAGAATTAACCGAGGGAAAAAGGTATGGTATTAAGCAAAATTTTGAATGGTGCAGGGAAGGGTTGAATTTTCATGATATAGGTTATAGTATATGTAGGTTACAAAAGCCTATGACCTTAGCCCCTGGACCGTCTATGTTCTGAATTTTTATGATATCTTACCTTTTTTTTCTTTCTCCTATTCTATTATTTTCCATCTTCTAATGCAATTTGCACATATCCCCACCCTCTTCTGTGATTTCATCACTCCACACTGCTCCCTCATATGTAATATTACCTTTACATTGCCTTTACAATAAACATAAAAGTGGATTATCAAGTGAAACTAGTTTCAATCTCTTAAGAAAATGCCTATACATAAAAACTAGTTTACTCATATTTAAACTAACAACAAAGATAACGAATGATAAACTAACAAAAAAAAATATAATGTAATAAAATCACCTTGATGAGAACCGAGTAGTTGACTGGGTGGTTGTGTTTCATCCTCATCTTCAGTTTCCTCAAAGCTTGGTGGCATAGATTGACGATTAATACTATACATCCATTGTCGAATCATTGCATTGTTTTCTTCAAAAAGCTTCTCAATATTTACAATTTTGATTCGAAGCTCATCTCTTTCTTTCTTAACTTCTTTCAAATCTTTTCTAAGTTCATCAAGCTCTTGACTTTTCATCCACTCATTTGAGGAAGAAGATGAGCCATGATAGTAAGGCCTACCTCCAATCACGGTTGATTCCATTCCAAGACCATATATCCTCCCATTCTTGGTTCCAGCTACATCACACTAGATATTTAACTCATTTGGTGGAGGAATTCCTTGTGCTGATGCACTCTGTGTTAGTTCTTCAAACTTGTGTGTAAATTCTTTCTGTTAACACCATAATTCACAAGGATTTTGAATAAACCAAAATAGAAAAGTAAGAAAAAAATATACTAGTACAATCATAAGTCTTCTAGACTGTTAACATCACAATTAACAAGTTTCAGAGTCAAAAGAAGTCCCAAAGCAATGAAGATCAAACTCAATTTATACCTTCGGATCATAGAAACCAAAACGAAATTGTAAAATATATAATAAATTTAAACTACTTGTCTTATCTTCTAAAGATTTTATAAATTGGTTTGTCTAATATTCGTTAGCAATACTTACATATGTATGAAACCAAAATGGAAATTCAGATGCAATTCTCCCATCAATATCAATTCTACTTATATTTGGAATAGATGCTTCCAAATATTGCACAAAATACGTGTAATTTTATGAATTCTTATTTACACTAAAATTATAACAAAATAAACAAATGAAATAGAAAATTAAATTACTCACTCAATATATGGCTGAACTTCCTCACAATTAAGCAGGACATGTCAATGCATAGCAGCTAATTCTTTCTCATTCAAATAACGACTCTTGCACATTCCTGCTGGACGACCAACATGATTGAAAACTGATAAACTTTTTTGACTCGTGTCATTTTGACCTCCAAAATCATTTCGACCAACTTTAGTTCTCATTGATTGTACATGTGGCTCAAAATAATATGAACAGAAATGAGAAGTCTCCATGCTTAAGTATGCCTCACAAATAGATCCCTCTACATGAGATTTATTTTTAACCATTCGTTTCAACCTATTCAAGTACCTATTCAAAATCACATTGTTAACTACCAAACCCATAAATAAGATATAAATTTGAGTACATTAAATAAACTAAACAACTACCTTTCAAATGGATACATCCATCGGTATTGAACAGGACCTCCCACTCTTGCTTCATAAGGTAAATGAATAGGCAAATGCTCCATGGAATTGAAAAATCCAGGTGGAAATATTCGCTCCAACTTACATGTTGTAATGATGATATTCTTTTCCATTAATAACAAATCATCCACTCTCAAAATTGTTGAGCACAAATCCTTAAAAAACTTACTTAATTCAGCTATAGGATTCCACACTTGATAAGGAAGTGCACGAAAAACAATAGGTAACAACATCTCCATTAACACATGACAATCGTGACTCTTCATTCCAAACAACTTCCTTCGATCTATGTTTACACACCTACGCAAATTTGAGGCATACCCATCTGGCATTTTCAACTCACTGATCCATTTGTAAACAACATTTTTTTGTTCATTGGACAAAACAAACTTTGCTTTAGGCTTTAAGACTTTTCCACTAGGTTGCACTTGTAGTTCTAGTTCTCTACGCTTACAATACTCCTTTAAGTCCATTCTCGCCTTAGCATTATCTTTGGTCTTATCTTTTATATCCATCATTGTGTTAAAAACATTATCAAACACATTTTTTTCTACATGCATTACATCAAGATTATGTCTTATCAAATTGGTTTTCCAATAAGGCAACTCCCAAAAGATGCTTTGTTTTGTCCAATTATGAGACTCACCATGTCCATCACATATACAAGGACCAACTTCAGTTATTTTTGGGAAAAAATGAATTTGTTCCCATAGTTCATTCCCAGTCAAAAAATGTGGAGGTTGAGACTTTTCAATTCGATCTTTATAAAATGCATCCTTATTTCTTCTAAATGAATGGTTCATAGGTAAAAATTGACGATGGGAATCAAACCAAGAAACTTTCCCACCACTTTTCAATCTAAAAGCCTTTGATTGGTTCATACAATATGGACATGCTAGTCTCCCTGATGTACTCCAACCCGACAACATTCTATATGCATGAAAATCATTAATAGTCCACATTAATACAACTTTCATCATAAAAATTTGTTTTCTTGAAATATCATATGTCAACACTCCATTCCATAATTGTTTCAGCTCATCAATCTATGATTGTAAATAAACATTTATTTTACCTTTTGGACTATGTGGCCCAGGAATAATCAATGTCAAAGACATAAAAGGAGTAGTCATGCATAATTCTGGAGGAAGATTGTAAGGAGTGACAATTATCGGCCAACAAGAATAAGGTGGATTCGAATTATTAAAAGGTGAAAAACCATCAGAACATAAGGCTAACCTTACATTTCTTGGTTCAGCTGCAAATTCAGGATGTATTTTATCAAAATGTTTCCAAGCTTCACCATCAGATGGATGACACAACACCCCAGGTTCTCGTCTATTTTCATTATGCCATCCCATATGTGGAGCAGAACTCATGGAGGCATATAATCTCTTAAGCCTAGGAATGAGAGGTAAATAATGCATTCTCTTAATAGGAACCTCTTTGTATTTACCTCTACCAACATCTTGTATCTGAAAACGTGGTTTATGACAAAATTTGCATTCTTTTAACTGCACTTCTTCATCAGTGTAAAATAACATACAACCATCAACACAACAATCAATCTTTTTTACAGTTAAACCTAGTTTTGAGACTAATTTTTTAGCCCTATAGAAATCTTTAGGAATAAGATTACCAGCAGAATGCGTCTCTTTCATAAGGGCTAATGTTTGATCACAAGATCTTTGAGACATGTTTCCCTCTGATTTAATTGTCAAAAATCTAACAGCAAAAGATAATTCAGTGTGATTATTACATCCAGGCCATAATGGTTTTTGGGTAGCATCTAATAGTTCATAAAATTTTTGAGCTTCTATATTTGGAGTCTCATCCATACTTGGGGAGTCATCCATTTCTTGATCATGATCCATTTCATACTCTACACCAGCAACATCATAAACCATGCTCTCAAATCTATTGAGGTGTCCTTTCTGTGTACTGAAAATCTCAGGATTAGTATCTACACCTATGGTTGGGTCACTTCTCCATGACATGTCCAATACCAATATCCAGGGATGAATCCTCTCTTATAAAGATGAACTTTAACTTCTTCAAAATGGAAGAACTTTAGATTTTTGCACTTAGAACAAGGACATCTTATCTTTTCATTTGACAAATTCCTTTCTTGAAATGCATAGGACACAAACTCATCTACTCTTTTTAAAAATGCTTCATTATATCCCCTTCTATTAGACATTAATCTATTATACATCCAACTTCGATTTTGATGAATATCCATAATCTGTCATATAACACAATGTATCATTCAACTATAAAAGAAAGTCTTATAATCTATCATTTCTTAATTTATTTGAGAACAATAAACTATATCCCCCAAAATACAATGACCAAAATAAAAAATGTCAAACCTTTTCTCTTTCCTAAATGAGGTTTCGACCAAATGTGCTTGAGAATAAAAAACGTGATCTGCAAAAAAATGTCAAATATCACTATTCATCATGAATAAAGTATTGCATATTTTGAGTTTCTAAAGTGTATGAAATAAGTATCTTATTATTTTTATTAGTAGTTATTTTAGTCATAATTAATTACCACTTGTTTTGATAGCTAAAATTA
>Ga0209489_109008_pt1 | contig 12921 bp, 7 predicted proteins | sample SiratrowhiteBW_FD_187527 | JGI IMG/M metagenome (GOLD analysis project Ga0209489, IMG submission 187527) | Root nodule microbial communities of legume samples collected from California, USA - Siratro white BW (SPAdes) (version 2) | ecosystem: Host-associated > Plants > Roots > Nodule | place: USA... | reverse complement strand
ATATATATATATATATATATATATATATATATATATATATATATATATATATATGCTCTGTTTGTTCAAAGATTTATTATGAGAGAAAAGGTAGCACCTAATTATTTCAAGCACTTCTAAATTTGTTAAGATTCTCTCCTGATAAGTCTTACATGAGACATCTTTCAAAACTTCCTCTTAAGTGTTGGCTTAACAACACTTTAGGAATTCAACTATATCTCCGCCTCAACTCCAAAAATTGTAACTCTATCGCTTCTACAACAAACCTCAACTTCCATGAACCAAATCTAACAAGGAACATAAAGAGAAGAAGCTTACGTATTAATACATGCAATGAAAGGTCAATATTGCATCACTATATACTTGTTATTTGTCCATGAAACTATACATTTGAACATATCTTCCAACACAACTCTGTTTTCAATAACTAGTTTGATGATATCAACCTCATTTTGTCACGTTAGCATTATCGCATTGTGACATTATTAGCAAATTCTTATGGATCTCATGCCTATCTCATAAGGTCTTCCCATGAAGAATCCATGGATTTGTACTCTAACAACCTTCCTATCAAACTTTGCTCCAACCACTCTACTTTTATTTGTTTAGTAATGATGACTATCCCTCTATATTCTTCCTCCTTCCCAGTTTTAGTATTTATTTTTTTAGTTTAGTGGTTTGTGCTTGGTGTTTGATTCTCACCTTCTAGTAATTTTCAATTTGTGACGTCTTATGCTTTGTTATTCTTGTCTTGCATCTTCACTCATTTGAACCCTTCTAAACCTTGTCCTGGTTATGTGTAACTTCAAAGTACGGCAAAAGCACAAAACAGGGTTTTGTTTTTTTGAATTTTACGAAATATGTGTAATTTTTTTTTTACGAAAATAGATAAGTCATGCCATAGAGACACGATTTCAAGTGAAAAAAGTCGTGCAAACGTACCACGACGTCAATGGGAAAAAAATAATTGAAGTTGTGCCAACAAGACATGACTTTGGTGAAAAAAACGAACTCAATTCATGTCAACGTAACACAACTTCAGTGAAAAAGTGAACTAAACTCATGCTAACATGGCATGACTTCAGTTTTTTTTTTTTTTTCATTTTGTATTTACTTAAAGTCGTGCCATGATGTGACAATTTGTTCACTTAGGATGTGTTTGGATTGGAGAGTGGATTTGAGGGAGTGGACTTGAGATAATTTGAGATGAAAGTGTGTGAAAAGTTTGGTTGTTTAGATTAAGGGAAAGATGATAAGATTTGAGTGGAAAGTTTGTGAATGATGTGATAGATATAATAAATATTTTAATATTTTTAATATATAAATTATAAAATTACAAATATTATTATAATTAAAAATCAAATATAATTAAAAATATTTTAATACAATTTTATTTTTTATTATTATAATTATTATTTATGATTTTATAATTTTTATTATTATTATATTATTATTATTATTAATATTTTAATATTTTCAATTTTTTAAATATTAATATTATTAATAATTATGTTATATTATTATTATTTTATAAAATTAGTATTAATATTTTTTAATTTATCATATTATTATTATTTTATAATTTAATTAAAAAAAATATTATTTTATTAGATACTGTACCATTTCTTTGCAAGTCTTCGCTAATAGTGAAGAAAATTTTTTTACTCCTTCCTTCTTCGATTTTCATAATATGTTACTATTTTATTTAGTATACAGTCGAGCTTTTGATACAAAGAAGCACTTAAAGTCACACTTCAGTGACAATTTATTTATTTTCGTAGAAAAAAAAGTTACACATCCTTGGTGAAATAAAATAAAAAATTGCCTTTGTTTTATGCTTTTGCCTCAAAGTGCCTATCATAATATAATCTAATTTCTTTTTCAGCTTCTCAGAGTTTGTAACATCTCAGAACGCTTCCTAAAGTGGTCCAACTATAGAAAATTTTCTAGGTATAGTTGTTTGAGAAGTGAGAGAAAAATAAGTCATCACATTTCAGACCACAATAATTTCCACCCTTCCTTGGTCGATACATGACTTTCCCGCGTATTATGATAGAATTTACCGTATATTTGTATAAACTAGTTATAATTAAAATTTGTTATTTATATATTGATTTGTATAATTTATTTAAATTTTTATTTATATATAAAGAAAGAATCTTTGACTGGAACAAAGACTAAGGGTGTCAATTCCTAACAAATAAACAAATCGGCAAGGCTGGTGGTTATGTATAAACTTTTTTTCATTAAAAAAAGACCTTACCAGTTTACCAGACATAAATAATTTTTCCTAATTTCTTAGGCTGTTTCTTAGTTGTACGTCCGTTGAACTTCAAAACACGCAGAAGTTTAAAGTCAACGTTTCTCATTTCATTTTATTCTCCTCGAGATGTGAACCAGACACTGTACTGTTTGAATAAATGTATTTGAATATATAAATAGTATTATATTTAAACTTTTAATAAAATATTATGATTTGTAGTTATATTTTAAATATACTATAATAATTTATATTATGATGCAAAGTTATTTTTAACAATTTAATATTTTTAAATATTAAAATTTATTTTAGAAATATAGATAAAAAAGTAGACCACAAAGATATAAGCGTTAATAATAATTTTTAAACACGCTCATTGAAATTTTTTTTTTCTTAAAATACTTCCTTGAAAATAACTTTTAAAGCATTTTCGCCCAACATAATTATCATACTCAATAGTAATAAAATAACTGATAGGTAAATAACATAATAATTCTACGATATTATTTGTTTAACATTTAATGTATACGTAATAAAAAGACTAAAATCAAATATTTTTTTAATAGTTAGATATTATGTTTTCAAAAAACAGTAGGATCTACCGACACTTAGTGTGAATTAAAAACAAAAGGGTCAAATTAAAAAAAAAAGTATTTATTATTTTCTTATCAACTAACAACGACAAAAAAAAAACATTTTTTTCCCTTTGAGTATCAAACTTGTTACGTCATATATTAAGATTGAAGCTCAAATCGATTCCAACATAGTCTTGGAAACTGAGAACGCACAACACTTGATAAAGCCAAGAAACACTCTAAAAAAGAGAAGAGTATGAATACGATGAAGTCTGCAGCACAACAGACAGTCTCTACAGATTGATTGAGCAGAATCCACGTGTTTTAGAAGAGATTGATTGAGAATAATAACTCCAATTTGATACTCACTATAGTAATGCAAAATTTTGTAGTTAGTTTACCAACGGATTTAGGTTATATTCTCAATTGTTAGATGACATAAATTGTTTTTTAGAAGAAATGTGTAAGTCATTTATATTGTTTGAGAACTATATATTAGAAATTGGATGTTGTATTATTTTCAGGTGACCTATGTTTGGAATGTTCATTAATTATATCCAAGTTCCCTATAAGGTTACCAAGGTTAGCCTAAATTGTTTTAGTTGGTTGATTAAAAGATTGATTGCACAGAATCCACCTGTTTTAGAAGACATAGATTCCACACCATTTGTTCAAACTCCTTTGCATGTTGCTGCATGTGCAGGACATGTTCAGTTTGCCACCGAGATCATGATATTAAAACCTTCATTTGTTTGGAAATTCAATCCCCAAGGATGCAGACCGGTCCACCTTGCCCTAGAAAATGGCCACACCACAATGGTCCTTCACTTTATATAGATGGACAAAGAACTCGTTCGAGCCAAAAGGAGAGGAGGTCTCACTCTTTTGCATTTGGCAAGTCAATCCGGAGATATAAATCTTTTAACTCAGTTTCTCAAAGCTTGCCCAGATTCCGTAAAAGATTTGACTGCTAGAGGTGAGACTGCATTGCATTTTGCTGTTAAAGACGGTTTTGAGGCTTTTGAATTCTTACTTAGATGGCTCAGTACAAATACTGTTGAGTTGCAAACCATTCTGAATCAGAAAGACGTGGAGGGCAACACCATTTTACACATTGCAGCAACAAAAAATGACACGCAGGTACGTATCATTCAAATCTCTAAAAAAAGTTTTTTCCGGATTAGGAAAACTAAAAATATAGTTTGGTAGATCTAGTTAACCGTTTTAAATTCCACAAATACTTTAAAGTACTTACTAGCATTTGTTGGAAACTCAAAAGGTTTTATAATTGGATTACAGTCAAACTAATTCATATTAGAGTGATTTATCTAACTCATTGGAAGCTACAATTAACTTGTTGTGATATTGTGTGTACAGGCAATGAAATTGTTGATAGAGGTCATGACAGATTTCGATGCTGCAAATTTGGAGGGCCAAAGGGCATTTGATATAATAAACAACGAAACAATTAGAAATAAATTGGTGAGGGCCGAAGCAAGAATTAGGAGATCTAGGAAAGTGCGTTCGTTAATGGTATCAATGAATGCGTGGCTAATTAGAAAAAGTGGTATGAGAGGGAACATGTCGAATGAGATACGCGACGCGTACTTGATAGTGGCTACTCTTATTGCAACTGCAACCTATCAAGCAGCGCTGAGTCCACCCGGTGGATTTCATCAGATTGATTCAGCTTCCTCTAATAACACTCTCATAGGTCATGGGGCATCCAATTCCTCCAAAGTTCATGAAGGGAAATCAGTGATGTCAAACACCAACTTTTTGGCGTTTTCGACCACAAATATGTTTGCCTTTCTGACATCCATTCTCACAATTATTTTTCTGATGCCTAGAAATGTTGGATGGTTTCTAATGTATGCGTCATCATTGCTCCTTGCACAAAGCTACTTCTTCTCTATGACGGTCATATCTCCCAATGATCTCACCACATACATCATGGCTTCCATTTTCTTCGTCATTGTTCCAATAGTGGCGGTGGCTTCTATTTCGTTTTTCATACCCCAACAAGAAGAATAGAATTCTATGACGACTTACTCGTCATAATCATAATAGAGAAATGAAATTTTGATATTTTTATGATAAATGCTATGGTGATATTTTTAATAAATTACACATTTATAGGGTTGAAATAAAAAATGACATTGATAATTATTCTGACAGTTTTCTTAAAACTGACAGTAACTCTACTGGTTATGTCATTTAATTTTAAGATAGGATTATGTAATTTCATTTTCAATTTGTTCCTCACGCTACCTTCACCCTATACGATCGTGTTCGTCACTCTCACTCCTCCTCACTCTTTTTTTCATCTCTAGATCATTGGTTCATGAACTGCCCACTGGTTCGTGTTTGCTATTCTCTTTTTCCGCCATTGTATGCAGCTTTTGACTTGTATTTTTGCATGTTCTGTTGTATCATTGGTTTACATTTGTATTCCTTCTGTTTTGGTTTTTACTTCATTAAACATAGAGTTGGTATTCCCTTTAGAGTTGCATCTTCTACCCATTTAGGATTTTACTACACTGAATGTCGTCTCTTTTGTTGTGATGATCTTCTATCCATTTAGGTTTTGGGGCATAGTTAATGGATGAAACATTCACAATTCTTCATTGATTTTGATACGTTGAAGAGGTGGGTATGAGGATTATATTTCATTTTTGTTTTGAATTAATGCAACAGGTTTGGTATATTATCTTCTAGAAATCTAGGCTTTTTTCCCTTAATATAATAATTTTTGTTACTTACTGCTAGATTAAAAACAGCACCTGCCATTTTTGGTTTCCTACAACACGTCTTAATATATTTACAAGTATAAAGCATAAAGAATTTGAGGTGTTTGATGCGTGTTATCGAAGGGTGCCCCGAATTAAATTAAGAAGTTAAATTTGTATTATAACTAACCTATATCGTTGTTGTCTTAAAAAAATTCAGGAATTTTAATGAAATAATTAATTTTAATAAAATAAAAATAAAAGATTAGCTATAATAATTAAAAATAGAAAATTAGATATAATAAAATAAAAATAGAATATAAGATATAATAAAATAAAAACGCGTAAGATTAGATATAATAAAATAAAAATAAAAGATTGGATATAACAAAAACTAAATTTTAAACAGATTAAATAAATGCGAGTAATAAAATAAAAACATAACTTTAAACAAATTAAATAAATTCAAGTAATAAAATAAAAACAGAATTAGATAAATGTAATAAAATAAAAACCAACTCTATCTCTCTTCGGCTCTCCCAAATCCCTCACTAGCTTCTAGAAAATCCTAATTAAATGTGTGGGTTAAATAGACTGAGATCTCTACAACTATTTATGATAAGTACCAATTTTGAATATTTGTATACATGAGAAATATTGAGTACTTGTGGGTTTAAGTGTTATTTAAAATAGTAATTACTCCTAATTTTTGAGTTTTTGGATTTAAATTTATGTTTTGAATCTTGAGTTGAAGAAAATCATTTAATCTCAATTATTGTGAAATTTCAGGTATAAAAGAATGAAGAAAATGATAGATTGGAAGATTCATGAAGAAATAAAAAGTTTAAAATAGAAAAAAGCCCAAGAGAAAAGTCACTTAACCTAGGCCCAAAACCAAGTTTAAAAAAAAATTTTTAGGATTTTTGGAGGAGACAAGATCTAGAGGATGGAGGCAGATTGTTAGAATCAAGATTTTCTTCTTCTCTTACAATCTTCATTTCATTGGTTTGTAATAGCTACCACGGGTAACTAAATCTTCATATCTTGGGATTGAATGTAATCTTTTCGAAACTCATTTGTACTTGAGATTGTGATTTATAATATTTAGTTTTTATTCAGATTCAGGGTTTTCCTCTCATTCTTCATGCTTGATTTTATATTATCTATAGAATCTTGTTTTTAATTCTTGAAAGCTACTGGAAAGTGATTTTAAGTTTATGACCTAGAGGAAAATACACAATAATTTGGGATTCTAGGAATAGGGTTCCGACATATTGTATGCAAAACATCTTCTTTTAATGCTGGATAACTGATTAGATAGCCGAGGAATCTGCATTTAGGAAGTTTTCTTATGAATCTCAGATTTGAGGAATCAATCTATGTGATTTTTGTATGTGTATCGAAACTAAATAGTTACCGTTGTTATATTTCACGATTTGTTCAAGGTACGAATGAGTAAGATTAGATGAGTTCAATCCCAGGGTATTTCTCCAATCATTCAGAATATTTTTACTACTTTTTAACTTTATTTTTAAACTGCATGTTAGTAGTACTTGTTAGTCAAACATCTCCATTTAAAACTAAATTTGCTTATTGAGTAGTGATGCTGAAATTCTAAAACAGAACTGTTTCTTGAGAAATCGACATCTCTACTTAATTCACTATATTACTTGTGACTCGGTACACTTGCCGAATAAAGTCTTAACAATTTAACATTCCGAACACTCCACAATCATGGATCTCTCGCCGAATACATAATATGTTGAACAACTGCAATCGCCCACTGTGAACAACAATATTATTCTGACTTGAACAGACAGAATTTGTAACTTGTTATACTCTTGCCTAGCAGGCAAAGATTTACTTCCGTGGAAAGTATTATTAAATCTAATACTCAAATAAGCATGTAATTATGGAAAGAATTACAAAAGATGAACCTCAGGATTAAGAAACAAAAAAGGACTAAATGTATTTAATTATCTACTGTCTATTGTGATGTGATGTCTTTTGGCTCTATCAAGAGAGTTTTATTTATAGAAAATTTAACCTAAAACATGAAATGACTAAATAGCCCTCCATAAATAAAATCTGCTCAAAAATTCCAGGTGTTGCCTTGCTGTCCAGCCTTTGTATATCGACTTCAAGTCCAACTTCAACAACTTTCCAGTTCGAATTTGCTCTTGTACCTTGAATATTATTTTTAGATCTTTAAGTTATCTGAAAAACAAAATAAGAATCAAGTAAATCCGAGTTTTGTGACAAAAGTTATGAAAAAAATAGGAAACATATCCAAACCTGTTAAAATTCTAAAAATTGTGTCAAAATAATGATAAACTTTTAACTGAAACCTAATTGGTCCAATTATACCAAAATGGTCTATAACGCTAATAATTACCAACTGATTAATATTATTATTATCATTATGCAATCGAAAAATAGTAAAAATAAATAATTATCATGTGTGTTTCAGACCGTTTAAAATTCTTTTTTTAGTTTAGCAAAATGTTTGCTCCGATGAGTGGGTGGAAGTCGGTGGATATCATAAAAAGCATATTTATAAGACGTGATAGTATAATTAATTATTTAATGTAGTCCATTTTGAAATAAATATTTTTAGTTTAAAAGAATTTAAAAAGTAACAATTACTTTTGAAGAATTAAAAAATGTATTAAGTATATATCCATACATAAATTAATTTTAGACATCAATTTATTCCATAAACATCCTAGACATTGTTTCAATCACTACATAGAGTTTCTTAATTAGGTGGATTTTTTGACATTGGTTATCTGGTTTTTAGAAAGTTTTATCAGTAATCGTTTGCATGATATTTATTTTAATTACAAATGCTTGGTAGCAAATATCACATGTGAATGCAAGAAATTTGCTAAATATTACTGTTACCTTTGGCGGGTGAATGGGTAAGTAACCTTAGCTTCTTGGTTGAGTTAGAAAGTGACTACTTTAATATTAAACTTATGTTGTATCAGATATTAATGTGATTTGTGATGTTCAATTGTTCATTAGCAACTTCTACTACAAACACTAGTATAAAAATGGAATGTCTCATGTGTCTTTGCCTTCACCCCTTCTTTTGTATTGATAATTTAGAATGTCTATAACATCTATTACTAACATATATGTCGTAAGAAACTCAGTTGCTTCTTTAGTATCTCTATTGTGGGCGTGAGAATGAATTTGGAGAAAATTGTGTAAAGTTTGGTCATATATTACATTGGTTGGGAGCTTCCAACCGACATAGTATCTTTCTCGTGCACGTGAAAGTGAATTTAGGGAAAATTGGGTAAAGTTGGTCACATATTACGTCAACTCCCAACCGACATAATATGTCCTCTCGAGTTTAAATTAGGATTAGATACTACGTCGATTATTGAGTTATAAGTGACTTAATATCTCCTATTTTAACATTTCAACCATTATTTTTCTCTTACACTTTGCCTCCTTCGTTATTACTTTCGAGCTCTCTGCTGGGTTTTCTCATTCGCTTTTCCATTTTTGTGCTCGAAGTTGTTTCATGTGCCTTCATTGGCTTCATTCACTTCATTTCCAAATTCACAATTTCGCTTGGTGTCTCTTTTTCTTCTCATTGGTTTTCATTTGCTTCTTTGTGGTTTTGCCAAGGTTCATTTAGCGTGTGCAAGCTCTGCGGTTGTCTCAATTGAGTTTTTTCACTTAATGCGTGAGGCTTTCTCTGCCGCTGTAATGCTTGGTTCGACATCCTTTGCCGCTTCTCTTTGCAAGAGGTTAACAATTTTGTAAAATTCTTTAAAAATAGTTAAAAATCTATTTTTGACCCAATTTTTTTGTTAGTAACTTGATTTAGTGTATATTTGATGATATTGTTCTTAGATTGTATAGATTTATTATAAATATAGGGTTTCAAAAATTCAAGACGAAAAAACTTCAAACGACCATAACTTTTGATAGAGACCTCAGATTGAGATGCTCCAAAAGTGAAAGTTGCTTGAAACGACGTAACGAAGCTTGTGGGAATCCTCAGAGGAGATTTGGACACAAAACTTTTCTCAAAATTCCATCGTTTACTATTTTTTTAATTTTTTAGTATTTTCACATCTTTTTTTCTATTTCACCTATCTATAATTGTAAAAAAATCTAAATATTGTTATGGTGTTTCCTTCTATGGATTAGAGATTTATCAAAGAATTTTGGAAAATTTTGATTTTTTTTTTCAAAAAATAGAGATATTATATCGGTTGTGGGTTTCCAACCGACGTAATAGGGTAGATACTATGTCGGTTAAGAGCCACAACTGACATAGTATCTCTTCCTAAACACTAGGGTGGTGATACTTTAACACCACTATTCACATTTTACATCCATTTAACACTATAAAATATTATTATTTTATTAATATATAATATTCTATTAATATAAAGCAGTGTCAAATGGATGTTTTTTCAACAGTAGTGTCAAACTAATATTTTCCTGAACACTATTCGAATTGGTATTTTACGTCAGTGATTTATTTATCAATTGATATATCGAACACTTTCTACTTCGCCTACATCTACATCGCTTCTGAAATCGATGTAGAATGTCCTTCAGAACCGATGTAGAAAACGTTTTTTCTACTAGTGTTTTAGGCACTTATATTATTAGATTCTAAATTATAGTTTTTAACTTAATTTGATACCAATTTAGAATCTAATAGTATAAGTAACTAAAACCTTGGTAGATAATATTAGATAACAATTATCTTGACTTAATTGGTCACTAAATTCAATAATTACTTTTATTTTGTAGTTATTTAACAATCAAAACTTGATTTGGTGATTATTTTGGTTCCAATTAATAACCATTTTTTCTCTTGTAGTGTTCGTTCTAATAGATATATCTCTATTCTTGTTTTCTTTAAATTCACCTCTCTAATAATAAGAAGTGATGTTATAATTAATATTATAATTAACATTAAAAACACAAACTTAAAGATAATAGTTATTGATCATCAGGCACACCCTGTAACAACTACAAACGGATGATTTGAAGTTTAATGCTATCAGTATTCCCTAAGAGATTCACATTTAACAAATTTATTTTGGTACATATTTTTTCCGTTCATTAATTTTGTTTCGTAGCAGAGGTAAAGTCTCCTACCATATGTTTCTTCCTGTTGTACCACTCCTTGCTTGAGTTTCCCTGTTCTCCTCACGACGCCTGAGTCTCTTGCACACCGAGGAAAATGCCCACTGCACCCCAGAGTGCAAGGAGGGGAATAAACACACCATAACCAAGTTCACAATTGAGGTAGCATTAGTTGGGGATATCACCTTCATAGAATAGAGATAGCAGTAGGCAAACCAAATCAATGGCGTTAACAATATGCTACCCACTATCCCACTTGGCGTCAGAATAGAGATTGCCACTGTTGAAACCAAAAGAGAAAGTGAATTGAAAATGGATAAGGTCATGAAATCACCTTCAGACATGACAGAAGTCCCAGCATTTCTTTGCGTACCAGCAGTAGATGTAGAATTGGGGGAACTGATGCTAACATTACTGGTATTATTATCTAAACTAGCCTGATAAACACCACCTGGGGGGCTTAGTGCTGATTGATAGGTAGCAGTTGCAATGAGAGCAGCAACTATAAGAAAAGCCTGGCGTTGGTCTTCTGTTATATCCCTTCTAATGCGAATTACAAATATCATTATTTTTTCTGCAAGTGTCACATTCCACCTTTGTTTTTCTGCAATGCTTGGAGAATCAGTAACTGATGAACCATGTTTTGCACCAGCCCTCACTAACACAGCCTTTATCTCTGCACTAGCTGCTAGGTCTAGTGCTGTTGAGTTTTCCAAATTCTTGGCCTTCAGATCAATTTTAGTCTTCACCAACAATCGAAGCGCCTGTTCAACCAAAAACATGAGGAAAAACACTGTCAAAAAATCTTCAATCACAGTTTTTATAATGTTGTCAAGTTTAAGAAGTAGTCACTATAGGTCACTAAGGCTGTTATGAGGCATGAACTATTATAAAATTTTAATATAATGTGTGACACTCATTTGAAGATCTTAGATGATTAATTATGATAATATAAAGTAGATAAAATTCTTAAACTTAATGTTGCATGAGAAAAGGATGTACTTTTTAATGAGGAAAATTAATATTAGAGGCTATGTTTATTAAATAAATATATAGATAAAATTTTATGCAAAATATTGTTTCACTTAAAATATCTTACCAAGTTAAGTATAATTATCAAAATGTATATATATATTAGTATAATAAGATAAATTATTAAGATTCAAAATTACAAAATCACATGTCACAAAAATACCTTATAATTTATAAAAAAAAATATATATCTATAGCTAATTCTAAATTTCTATGAATACTCTAAAAAATTAATAAATTAGAATAAAAAAATTATTCATCGCACTAATATCAATTTTTGATAGATATAAAGTAAAATATAATATTTATTTTGTTTATACAAATTCAAATGCAAGATTGTTAGATATATACATTTAAACTTATTATGCTCTAAAAGAACTAATGAGAAAAGTACATAAAAACAACACACACATATATATATATAAATCAGAAGTTATTCAAAGCTCTAATTTGTGGATACAAAGTTTTATGTTGGCACTCCATACTGGTTAAAGTCATAAATTACTTGAAGAAATTATGTTCCAAAGACAGAAGGTACCTTTGAGTCATTGATGAGAGCTGAAACATGCAGAATGGTGTTACCTGCCTCATCCTTCCAGTTCAATACTGTTTTTTCTACCTGCATGGCACTCGTCTGACATGTTCTCTTCAGCCATCCAACAAGGACTTGAAGAGCCTCATATTGTTGATACCTCACTGCTATATGAAGTGCAGTTTCACATCTAACATTCACATCTTCAATGGATTCTGGACAAGCCATGAGGAAGTTAGCCAAAAGATCAATTTCTCCTTTCTGACTTGCAAAATGCAAAGGAGTGAAACCTTCTCTCCCTTTGGCTCGAACCAATTCATTGTTGATGCCTACAAAGCGAAGCACCATTCTCTTGTGGTTGTGTTGCATAGCAAGGTGGATAGGTGTGAAACCTTGTTGATTTAGCTTCCAAGCAAATGAAGGTTTCAGCCTCGTAATCTCAGTGGCAAACCCTATATTACCAAAGGATGCAGCAATATGCAAAGGTGTCTCAACAAATGGTATTGAATCTTTGCGTTCCAAAACATGTGGATCCTGCTCAATTCGTGTGTAGAGAAGATTTATGTCTCCATCTCCTGCAGCTTCTTTCAATTTGTTATCAATAGTTATGTTCATGTTTGAAGCCATAACTCTTAGGGAAGAAAGGATGAAAAGTATATAATATATATA
>Ga0209489_109006_pt1 | contig 12924 bp, 7 predicted proteins | sample SiratrowhiteBW_FD_187527 | JGI IMG/M metagenome (GOLD analysis project Ga0209489, IMG submission 187527) | Root nodule microbial communities of legume samples collected from California, USA - Siratro white BW (SPAdes) (version 2) | ecosystem: Host-associated > Plants > Roots > Nodule | place: USA... | reverse complement strand
CACATTTCTAGATCCTAGACTCAAGTCTTCAAACTTCAAGAAATCTTCATCCATCCTTCACATGATCTAGAGCATCTTCACTTGGTTGAATTCATCAAATCACTGCAGCAGTCCACTGGTGCTAACAGAGAGGCTAAAAGAGCAGAAAATTTTTATGCAAAACCAAGTGAAGTGAGGGTAGCTTATTTTGTATTTATCTACAAGGAGACTTCCTTGAGCTCTAATTCACTTCACCCCTCTCTTCCTAGCTCTGTTAGTTCATTGTTGCAGTAATTTGAAGACTTGTTTCCAAAAGAAACCCCTAGTGAATTGCCACCCCTTAGAGGAATTGAGCATCAAAATTTCATTCTTGGTGCAACTATTCCAAACCAGCCAGCCTATAGGTGCAATCCTGAAGAAACCAAAGAATTACGAAGGCAGGTTGAAGTGCTTTTGGCAAAAGGAGATGTAAGGGAGAGTTTCAGTCCTTGTGCAGTTCCAGTTCTACTTGTGCCAAAGAAGGATGAAGCATGGCAAATGTGTTCTGATTGCAGATCTGTAAACAATATTATGATAAAGTATCGTCACCCTATCCGTAGGTTAGATGACATCCTTGACGAATTGCATGGTTCCACTGTTTTCTCAAAAATTGATTTGAAATCTGGATACCATCAAATTAGAATGAGGTAAGGTGATGAGTGAAAAATTGCATTCAAAACAAAGCATGAACTGTATGAATGGTTGGTCATGCCATTTGGACTCACTAATGCACCAAGTACTTTTATGCGATTAATGAATCATGTGTTGCGTGAATTTCTTGGCAAATTCGTTGTTGTATATTTTGATGATATTCTAATTTATAACAACAATCTTGATGAACACATTAGCCATTTGCATTATGTTCTTGATGTTCTTAGAAAGGAAAAGTTGTATGCAAATCTGAAAAAAAGTGTTCCTTCTGGATGAGTAAAATTATTTTCCTTGGCTATGTTGTAAGTGCTCAAGGAATAGATGTGGATGAAGAAAAGGTAAAAGCCATAAGAGAATGGCCAATGCCAACTAGCATTACCGAGGTAAGATGCTTTCTTAGCAAGTTTTTATAAACGATTTCTGAAAGACTTCAGTACCATTATTGCACCTTTAACCGAGGTTATTAAGAAATATGTTGGTTTTAAAAGGGGAGAAGCACAAAATAATGCACTTCCAAACAAACTTTTGAGCCCAAGTTCAAAATTGGAAAAGATCACTCTAGAGACTTTGGAGTTTTAAGATAACAAGACCTCTACTTGTATAAGTTTTAAATAGTAGAATAGGATTTATTTAGGCCTTGTATTTTGGGTCAAGGTAGTATAGAAATTTAAATTTTGGACCTTGTATTTAGGAAAAAAGTAAAATAGGTTGTCTTGAATTTTTAGGCCTTTTATTTAAGCCAAAACCCTAACCTAAGAGGAAGAACGAGCTAACACCTAGGGTTAAGAGTTAAGGTTAAAGTGGTGCTTATGTTAAGGCTTAGGTGATGCAAATACATGCTTTCCATGCTCCTTGCCACATGTCACATTACCAATGGAGAGGATCCTCTCCATTCATGGCTTGACAAATATCATTCTCTAATTGAAGAGTTTTTAAGAAGTTTGTCATACAAGATAGGGTTAGGGTTAGTCTTAATGTTTTCTATAATGTAACTCATGTTTTAGTTTTGAATAAGTAATGAAATGCTGGCCAATTTTTGCCTTAAGAACTCTCTCTAATGAGTAGTCTCCTTTCTAAGCTAAACTCTTGCTTCCTCCTAAGTGTGTTGGTTAAACGTCACACATAATTCACTTCCAAACTCCATTTCAAACACTTAAAAAGCCTTCACCTCTACTGCATCATGATAAATTGACGTTCAAAGCTTCAATTCTTCATGGAAGAAGCAATCTTCCTCAAGAGTTACATCCAATTCCCTTGCAAATTTTGCAAAGATTTCACTAAAAAACACAATGATAGTAAACAATACAAAAAGACACAATCTTGCACCCTGCAAGATTCAACAAAAACTTGTGCAACATCCTGCTACACCTCTACAATTAAAAACCCTATCTAACTGTAGACCAAGATCCAATACAATCAATGGAAATTGTAAAAATATAACTAAACTGGAACTAGAATGAAACAAAAGGGTTCAACCTGTTACAAAAAAGTTTCCCTAACTCAAGAAATAAATGTATCACACTGCAAAATGATGACAAATCAAAGAAAGATACTCCAAAAACTATTTCTTTGATTATTGATAAAAAAAAAAAAAAAAGCTTGCACGGAATTTGAATAAATTGTGTGTATTCAAAAATTTGTACTTTTTGTAAAATTTGATTTCTCAAACTTTGTAATTTCCTTCTTATTTTCAATGTTCTCTGATAATTTATTCACAACATATATGCTTTAGTAAAAAAATTGATTAAAAATACATCAGAGTCGATTTATTTTACTAAAAGAATTTTCACTTTATTAAATTTTAAAAACAGTTCTTTGAATACTTTAGTAGAACAAATTTACTTATAATTTTTTTATCAAAACACATTCAGTTTATTTATTAAGATTCTTAAAGCACTTTTCAATAAATATGATACCTACAAGTAAATCAACAACACATACACAAACACTAACTCTAAATTTTCAACATTCTTCATGTTTTTTCTTCACTTGACTTCATCAAATATCTTGAACACCAGTGTCAACAACTAAGAATGCTAGAAGCCCAACAAATCTCATTTAATCAAGAGTGACTTGATAAAGAATACTCGTTTAAGGTAGATGTGGCTTATAAAAGAATATTTTTGTCAAATCAGGAGTGGATTGGGAAATAATAATTGAGCGGGTTCATCCAAGAGGGGCTACGATATGAAAGAATACTCATTAAGTCAAAAATGACTTGTGTTAATAATATTAAATGAGTTAGTCAGGAGTGACTACAAGCTCAAAAAATATTCAAGAGGTTAGATAAAAGTGACTAGAAGAAAAAAAAAATATTAACGTTTGCACTTTGTAGCATTAGTCCATTTTAATGGATATTTATTTTTTACAATCTACTAAATTAAAAATAAATGTTACATCACCACACACACGTACCTATTATCCAAGGTGAAAAGAGTGGTCTAATCTATGTGACTCTTCCCTCTTAGTATCCTACTGTTACATTTATATATCTGATGAAAACATATTTATTGATGGGTTGGTTTGCATAGTGGAAGAAAGATAAAAAGGTAACAATTATTGGTCCTTTAAAAATAATTGGTGCATCTAAATATGAGAAAAATGTTAAGAACGGTAATCTTTTGCCTTTGAAGGTGACAAAATTTGTAATTATGTCTTTATTTCAACTTATACATTTCAAATATTATTGAAAAGACATTGTTTGACATGATGATCTATTTAAATTTGTATTACCATTTTCTTTCGTACAAGAGATAAGAATAAATACTATATAAATAAATTCGAAAACTAAAAATTAATATATATATATATATATATATATATATATATATATATATATATATATATATATAAATGCATCTCATTCACATTTTCTTAATATTATTTATTTATTTTTAAAGAGATTTAAATTATTTTTGTAATATCTAATCAAAATAAACAAATTTTATCATAGTTAAAAAACATACCACCTTTGATTAATATTTACTTATTTAAATTTTCGAACTCAAACCTTCAACTATAAATTATTTTAAATCTTTATTATTATTATTATTATTTTATTCTATTTTTTTACATGAGTGTTTTAATAATCACCGTCATAATAGATTATGGTTACAATAATTTAAAATTGATTTTATAACATTTATAAATATATACATCCAATAAAAAATTTATATTCTAAATTAAATTAAGAAATACACATAACTACCAAAAAAATATCAAGATAATAGCCATTATTAATTAAATAATGTGAAATAATTAAATAAATGAGATAGGGATATCCCACCAGATGATAACTATAATTAACATAAAATAATTAAACAAAATAAGGTTAAAAACAATCGAGCAAGCAATTATAGTTATAATAACATAATATAGTCAAATAAAATGAGGTTAGCAAACAAGCATGCAAATGATAAATAACTAATTCCTTTCATCTGGATAATCGTAGAAGAAAAAACAATTGCTACAGTGTACTCAATTTTCTCACATCAAATTGTGTTTCACTCTACCAATTTCTCCGGTTGGGTTTCTTGAGCCAACCCTTATTTATAGGTCAATTTCTTCATAATTACATTTGGTTGGACTTGAATATGGATTTGTAACTTGTTTTTGACTTCTTTTTGTATTTGATAAGCTGCACAAGGAAGGTCGGGAACAGGTGTGCCGTGCAATGAGTGTGCATCGTGTCTTTTTAAAATTATTTTTCTTTTTCTTTTTTTTATTCTTTATTTTTAAATTTAATCATCACAATGTAGAGTGCGATATTTTTTACTCTTTATTAAGAGTTTAATCCCCGCCCCTATGGTAGGATTTGGACACCCACCATAGTGTCAAATTTTTCAGGAAGAAAAGCTAAGTGCTAAACAGGAACCAAGATTTAAAACTAACAGCTTCTCTGTGCTTAGTATTTTAGTTTTGGATGGGAGTTCAGTTGATGGAATGTCATAGTAATAAAATCAAAGACGAATAGTTACATAATATAAGCTAAGTCAAATACACAATGAAATGTTTATAGCCTCAAGATGAAGCTGTACAACACACAAAAGCTACCACAGAGCCACCCAAATTCAGCAAGAGTCACTTACGCCTCCAAATAAGGTTACTACTGCATCATGGTCATCTCTTTCGCCGCTTGGGCTCCACCTGCAAATTCAAATTTTCAATCCAATAATATAATACCATAATACAAAAAGCAAATGTGACAGTGGCTAAACAATGAACCAACTATGTCTATCAATTATTTTGTGACCCCATTTGGTTTGAGATAAATGCTTTCAACTTTTACTTATAATTACAAAACCGCTCAAACAAAAAGGGTATGTGAGAGTTTCCAAATTGTGGTAATAAATTTTTATCCAACCTAAAAGCTATCTGAAGTGAGTTCAAGTAAAAATCAATTATGTATCTAGAATCAATTCCAACATATGGAATCGAATATGTAAACATTTACTTAAAATCACTAAGGTATTCTTTTCAACTTGATGAATTTATTACTAGCCTGTACAATTTTCATTTTATAAGCTCAAAACACATTGAATGGGAAACATTTTATTGCTTTCTATAAATTTCGATGGGGAATATTTCTATTGCTTACTCAAAATTAGTTAGATGTAAATAGAGTCCTGATTTGAATTAAATAACTTGCATAGAAATTTTTTGACCTATTAAAGCAAGCTGAATCACTTAAAATTAATATAATGGTACTGAGTGATATACATCATGTATTTATCAAATAAGAACCTCAGATTTTGTGTTCACTTCTCATATGGATCTTCCAGAATCTACTTGAACCACTAGAAATGTTTTATCAAGACTTAGCAACAACTTCAAAGCATATTAACTTCAGCCAAAATAGACATGAGGATGAAATTGCATTCATCAGGAATAAATAACCCCACTGCGCCAGCTCCATTACCCCCTCCAAAAAATGCAATAGCAATTCATACAAGACAAGCAGTGAAAAACATAAATATGCCTACATGTATATCCCCCACAAATGGGAAGGTGCTGGTTTTTTCATGTTAAATATTGTTAAAATTTTGAGCAGATTAGTCATGTGAAAAGCATCAATCAAAGTGAGTATGTAGCATAATCATAAGGATATCAATTAAACAAAGGTTCACAAAAATAAACATCAATAGATAAGTGTATATCTCAAAAGAAAGAAAATTACAACCTTCAATGCATTAACAATGACTATCAAAAGAATGCATGCCTGCTAGACAACAATACAACAATTAAAATTGAACATAGGTATACTTTAGCTATGCCACAGTTTGATCTAAACATTTTTATTCAAACAATGCCCACAATGTTTCAGATAAAGGAAACCGAAGCATAAAATATGATTGAACTATGCAAAGTTTGGTATCAAAACAGGAGAAATGCACATTTTGTATGGCCATTTTTAAAACTAGCTGCACTAAGGATTAAAATTTAAAGAGAAATTTTTTCCCATCAAACTCTAAATTCTACAGCATATGTTTAATCACTCATTTCTTTTTCAGCAATGTGTCCCATTTCCCTCCCCATATCCTTGCCAGACACTAGTTAATAGAAAACTAATGTCTTAATCTTAGTCATATGCTGGGAACATTAAGTAATAATTATTTGGTGTTAGATAAAAGAATTCACCTTGGCATCTGATACTGGTGATACGGAGAAAGTAGTTTGCGGTTTCTTCATATCATCATCAGATGAACATTCAGAACACACAAAATGGTCTAATTTCTTTGCTTCTTCGATAGTCATGCCCACACAAGCAGGATGATACCTACAAAAAACCTACAAAGATTGAAATATGTCTTCTATAGAGGATATAGACACACTCAACATAAAAAGAATGTGATTCTTGGACACTCATTAGATTTTAACTCTTCCACAATTCACATAGAAGTTAAGTCAACAAAATTCTGTGTTTTAATGAGTCAGTATTTCGTGTCACAGTATATAAAAATACATGTCCAAGTATAATTTTCAACACTTGAATGAAACAATCAATAGATGGAATAAGCCTCCGCATCATTCAATTTATATTGGCTCAAGCATATAATTAAATAAAAGAAACAACAGCCACCCACAAGCACATTGGCACTTTTAGGCAGATATTAATTTTATCTGTCACTGAATTTTTAGCTGAAGTTCACAAGTCATAAGCAAATGTACAATGCATTATATATTCACTCGTTCCTTCCTAGTTTTATTTTACTTTTACTTCATAAGAAAAATGCTTTTTCAAGACCAACAGGCAAAGGGCTTGCATGGATCAAGATGCAGTTCTATATATAAAGCATTGTTACAATTTTAGGACCATACATGAGCATACAATAAAAGCTACAACTTTCTAACACCCTTTAGGCCACTCATTCTGCAGGTGATGAGGTCACATAATTGATAATACCTTCAACCCAGTAAATGGCATCCAATGCTCAAATTCAACACACAAAAATAAACACCCAAAAAATAAATTCGAAACTCCAAGCATGATACTAGTAAATAAAGCCAAGCAGAAAACACTGATTTTACCAATCCTTGCACCCTTCACATTGTACCATGAGGTCATCCGGGTTATATGGCATCTCACACTTGCAATACCTTCAAAACACAAATCAAAAGCAAATAATCTTTAGTTCTAAAACCCAAAATCCCCTTCCACACAATCAATAACCCAAAAAAAAAAAAAAAAAAAAAAACATATTACATAAAATGGTAATACATATTCTTGATCCCTCAACATGTCCCAAAATTCAATTCTAATCCCTGAAAAATTTAATACGTTTTTACTCCTTACATTTACCAAAAATATATGCCATTTGACTACGCCATCAGGTACTAAAAGTAACAACTAAAATATAAAGACCGAAAACATATTAACATACTAAAATCTTATTAAATGCTTATACAGCCTAAAATAAAAATCTAAAATCTCGCCTTGCACTTAAAACACAAATACTAAAATGTATAAAATTGTTGTAAAGACTAAAATCTCGTGTTTCAGTTAAAATGTAGATAGTAAAATCTTAATATTTTTTTTATAATGACTAAAAATCCGTTGAAAGTACAAATGTAAAGACTTAAATGTATACAAAAACAATGTACATAATCGTGTTTCTGCATTAAATTTTCATAGGACAAAAATTGAAATTTCGAATTATTTATAGACAATAAAACATATATGAGAAGAAACTCACACAGCAACACGGTCAGGAGTGAAAGCCCCAGTGGCAGCCTTGTACTCAAATCTACAATAGTAATCCTCAGCACCCACATTCTCCAGCTTAGTGTAGTTCTTGAAAGAGTGCACTACGCACTTGCCTTCAATGGTGTGCGCACTCTGCACATCGTAGTGGTCGGAGAGAAAAAGCTCTTTGGCACCATGGAACTGTCTGCGACCCCCAATGGACTCTTCGGGTCTGTAGTACCACCTCACACGCACCTTCACGTTGTTCCTGTTGTCCTGCTCGATCTTCTCCACGCGCGCCACGTAAGGGGGCTTCGACGTGTCGGAGGGCCGCATCAGAACGCAATCACCGGCTGCAGCACCAAAGAACCAAACGCTGTCAAAGACAACCCCATCTCAAAAAAACATCATGGGCAGCCACGAAAACAAGGAAAGGACCCATTTTGACTGAGAAAAACGCAAAGGGTGGTCGTTGTGTGTGTTACCTCGGACGATCTTGTTGGTTCCTCTTATGGTGTACGAGTCCAAGTCCTTTCTGCCTGGCCTCGTTTTCGCCATGCGGTGCGCGAAGGGTGTTTTCGGAATGAGAATTCTTTTTCCGGAGGCTTGTTGTTGGGTTAAAAGGAGAAGAAGAGGAACTGAGGAACCCTAAGGTGTGGGCTGGGTAAGGGGTGACAACTTTTTTTTTTTTTTTTTTTTTGAGTGAGGGAGTGAGTGTGACGCTTCGCCTGCGATTTTATTACTGTGGCTTTTTGGGAATGTAATGCGACGATTCTTGGTCGGTTCATTACATTTGACTGCTTCCTAAATTTTCTTGTCCTGAGATCTGCGCTAAGTAATTTCCTAATCTACTTCATTCATGTAGTCATATCACATTACCGGGACGTGTACCAATTAAGATAAGTAGTGGAAAAAGGTATATAATTTCCCTGTTTAGTAGTGGATTTTTGGAACCAAATCCTACTAAACGGTATTCTAGCATTGAATAGATGTAGGAAAAATCTGTTCAGACTAAGGTTTGTCTTGAATTAGAATAATCTTTCATCAACTTGTGTATCTAAAAATTGAAAAAATGAACATGATAAAATATTTTTTTATATTTGAAAAGACAAGTTAATATTAAAAAGATATTAATATCATATTTAAATTGATAAAGAAATTTTTGAAAATCGTTATTATCATTTTTTTTATAGTAATTTTCACATTTATGAAGGTTCTTTAAAAACTACCGTGTTTGTGAGTTTGTATTTAATAATCCATGTTAGTTTTAGAACATCACAATAAAATTAACTAATATTAAATTGTAGCTAACACATGCTAAAATAAGTTTGTCCCGATAGGCTAGTTTAAAAGTCCACAAAATGGATAAGACTAAATTTTAAAAATTTGTAAGATAAATTAAATCGGATCATTTTTTCTCCATCTATTTAACCTAAGGATGAGGGCTAATTTACCATAATAGTGTAATTTTTTAACTAAATTACCAAAATGGTGCAAAAAAAAATTTTTATTACGAATTTGGGTAAGTCGTATGGCATGATGGCGAGATGGTATGAAGAAGTCGTACCACATTGTGGCGAATTTTACTGCAGCAAAAAAGTCGTACGGCAGGATGGCGACTTCCTACTTAACGTGTGACAACTTCTTTGGCCACATTTGCAAAGAAGTCGTGCCACGTGGCGGCGACTTCTTTGGTGGAAATTGCACAGAAGTCTCCGCCACGTGGTACGACTTCTTTGCAAATGTCGCAAAAGAAGTCTCCGTCACGTCATACGACTTCTTTGCAAATGTGGCACAACAAGTCTCCGCCACATTTGACAACTTCTTTGTTTTTCATTTCATACTTCTTCTCTCAACTGTTAATTTCAATGCAATGTCGTGACGAGTCACCAGATGTATATTTCAATTGTTGTTAGAACTGTAATTACATTTACCAGCTTCATTGTTAGTTAGATTAATTAAGAAAGCTAATTAATATTATCATTTAATTCTAATAAACATAGTTAAAAATCCGTTGTCTTTACTTTAAATTTAATATAAAAAAACAAAAATGGTGAAAAATAATTTATTAAAATATATTATTGAAATGACATCATTAGATAGGATAAAAAATGGATAAAATGAATTTATATTTGATTTTCTCAAATATTTTTCTCTTCTTATAATTGAGTATAGACGAGGTATATCAATTATGATCTTTTAATTAAAACTATGTTTATGTTACAATTCAAATATATCTATAACATTTAAAAATGAATTTTCTCTTATAATTACTTTTTAGTTATTTTATCCTTATAATTTTACCCTTTAATTTTTTTTAAAAATTCAATTAACTACCTACAATAAAAGAAAATCATTTATACAATGAAAAACGTCAAAAGTTTGTTATAAGATTATATCAATTAAATTTAAATGTTATATTATTAGAAATTAATAAAATATTCAAAATTTTGAAAGAAGAAAATAAATATAAAATAAAAAATAGAAGAAATATTAAAATGTGTTTGAAGGAAAGTTAAAGATATAAATTATAGAAAAAATTATAATTAAGAAAATGTTTCACTAAATAATAAAAAAATTGATAATAAAAATTATATTGATTCTATGCATTAAATTTTGTGTATATTAAATTTATATTTATAATTAAGAAATTGGAATGTTATTATGAAGTAGATGTAATTTAGTTTGAAGTGTGATAAATATAGAATAAAGAAAACAAATAATTTACATAAATGTGATTCTTTTTGTTACACAAATGAAATAAAAAACTATCCATGTGATGATGTGCCACACGGGGGTCTTCTCCTCTGCCTTCGAGGTCGTTGTGGCTGAGGCTCAGGTTCGGTGTCAAGAGGTGGTGGTGGTGGACTATCATGAGATGGATTATCAGACCCTTCAGGAAGCATGGTCGGTCGATAATAATGCATGGGTGATAATCCACGGAATGCTGATGGTGGTGTCATGGTGGAAGTCCTAAACATGTTTGGTGGCACAGAAAACATATTTTCTTGTGATGCAAAAGCGGTGAAAGTGGTGGAGACCTGGAATGGAAGTTGCGATGACATACTTTGATGATAGTCCATATATCCGAACATGGCAGTTGGTTGACCAAAACCATGTTATTGAGCACTAGAAGAAGACCCAAAGTGAAAGCTGTGATGGTGTGGATCAGCACCGGAAGAAGAGCCCAAGTGAAAGTTGTGGCGGTGTGGTTGTTAAGGCTCTATTGTGTCATACTGATGAAAAATAATGTGTTAGTTTATAGTTAATGAAAAAACAATAATATATAACAAATGAATCAACTTACATTATCATCAGAAGAAGGTTGAGGTGGCGTAACGTATCGTATAGTATGTCTGATATACCATTGCATGTAAGGGGTATTATCACGCAAGTGGCCATTTCCATTAAATGGAATGCCTTGAATTACACGGTTATGGCGCTCATTCCACATTTGTATCCATGTGGCGTGATATTGTGGCCAATATCGATCAATTCTACCCCTCATGTCCTCCTTGTGCAGCTGATCGAGATTTAAGGGGTCGTTCGGAATATTTTGACAAAACCCAAATTGTCTCATTACTCGATCAGCTTGATGTAGTTCCACTGTTACAAAACATATAAGTGGAACTACAGCCTGGCTCACAGGAGAAATTTCCATGGTTATCAGATGACTCACTTCATTACGACGATACGGAGTCCACAAGAACTGTAACAATAGATGACACTAACGTTACTAAGTAGTATATTATGGCAAAATGTATAAAAAAAGTATGCCTAGTTGAAAGGACAAACCTATTTTGGTTGGATTTGATCCAATATTTTCCGTAACTGAGGAACCGTGGTGGTCGATGTATTAATTCTGTGTTGCACGAAGGCAGACCACCTTCAATAAAAAAAATGTTATTCATAAAGAATTATAAATTAAAGATGGGGTAAATCATGCATAAACATAATTTAAATTACCTTTTCACTAATGGAAACCCAAGGCCATTAGCAACATCAACATCATTAAGTCTGTGAAGTGGAGGAGAAAGGCATGTGATGCGGTCTCATGCCCAACATTGGAGAAGTAGCGTACATCCACCGATATTCTCCTGATTAAAATCCACTCCATGATCAAAAGCACGATACAGGCATGCCAAAACACCTGACCCCCAACTGTAATTTGAAACATTATTTAAGTTACTCAGAAGTAAAAGATACATGAGATGAACTCTACCCCCTGATGTATCCGGCATTAATAAACTTCCGATTAAGGTCAAGATGTGGGCCCGTGCATGTTGTGCTATCACAACATTGTCAGCATCATGTGGAAGGTCCTGAAATTCATTATTGAGCCAAGATAATTTTATGTTATTGCCCTTGTATACTGTTTTAGAGCGCACAGAGCCTAAAAGGTCGCCCCATAAGGGAATCAAGTCATCGCTACTCACACCAGTTATGGGTTCTCCATCGATAGGAAGATTAAGATGGACAACTACATCTTCCAATGTAACTGTTGCCTCTCCAAGTGGTAGATGGAATGTGTGTGTTTCAGTCCTCCACCTCTCAACTAAGGCAGTGATCAAGTGATGATTAATTTCGATATGGGTTAGTGTCAGAAAATGCCCAAATCGAGCATGATGAATTAGGTTTTTAACGCGATCATCAAGTCTATCGCTGTGCTTCATGCAATAAACTGTATGTCTTCGAGGGCGAATTAATCTTTCATTACCCTCCTAAATAGCTTTCGTAACGTGTTTTTCTTGAAGCCGCAACAGAGACATGTTAGCTGGAAGACCTTGATTGTGTGCCATTGCTATAGAAACCTCAACATAGAAGATGTTGAATTTATGGATATCAAACACATTGAATAATTAATTGAAAATAAAAAATTATATGACAAAATAATAATTTCTCAAATGAAACAAAATAACCAGAGAGGGTAACAATACTTAGTTTACTTACCAAATTAAGGGTTTGCACAACTCAAAATTAGTAGTTAGATGTATTTATTAATAAAAAAAATAAACAAAAAATAAGAATACAAGGAAAAAAAGAAACAAAATAATCAAACATATATTATAAAC
>Ga0209489_109004_pt1 | contig 12928 bp, 6 predicted proteins | sample SiratrowhiteBW_FD_187527 | JGI IMG/M metagenome (GOLD analysis project Ga0209489, IMG submission 187527) | Root nodule microbial communities of legume samples collected from California, USA - Siratro white BW (SPAdes) (version 2) | ecosystem: Host-associated > Plants > Roots > Nodule | place: USA... | reverse complement strand
AAAAAAAAAAAAAAGAAAAAAAAAAAAAAAAAAAGGTAAGTATAAGCAGGCAACCCACGCGGCGCAGGTTAGCGTTAAGCCTAGAAGGCGAACCCGAACGTTAAAACCGCCTGGCTTCGTTCTTTCTTTGTTTCTGAGTTATAAAATAAAGAGCTTGCGTTTCCGGGCTAGTATGCAACGAAGCGAAAGTGCGAAACCCAGAAGAAAAGCTTGCGTCTTTCTCGTGGGTTCAATTTCTTAGCTTCGGAAGTTCTGGTTTGGACTCTGCTGAAGAAGAAGAAGAGAAGAAAAGCAATACACTTGTCGGTGTTTTTTCTTTTTCTTTTGGGGTTGTGTTTGGATTAAATGGTGTTTACGTGTTCGGAGGAAGGAAAGAGTATGGCCATGGGACCCGAGAGATCGAAGCCTCTTCACAATTTCATGTTGCCCTGTTTGAAGTGGGGGAGTCAGCGCCACCTCCGCTGCACCAAACTGGCCTCCGACTCCTCCACTGACGCCGGAGATCGGCGATCTCCGGCCCCGCGGGAATTCGACCCCCCGCCGCCTGGAAATGCCGACGCGCGACTGCGTCTCAAGCGGCCGCGATTCCTCGGTGACGAGGGGATTGACGCCGTCAGGGAGAAGCTCATGCTCGATCTCAAAACCGAGGCTGATAGGATGAAGGACGCGATTCTTGGCAAGGAGGTCGCCGAGGACAATGATGTTATCATGGAGGACGCGCCGCCCGTGACGGTGGCGGTTGAAGAGGAGGCGCAGCCATCGGCTACCGGAGTCAGGACGTGGAATCTGCGGACGCGGCGGGCTCCCGTGGTGGTCAAGATTGACGAGAAGAAGGCCGTGGTTGGGACGTCGTTTTCGCCGTTGAGGAGCGTCTCCGGCACCGGAAAGTTGCCGAAATTAAGAAGGTCGCCGGAGAAAGAGGAGCAGCCGTTGAAGTTTTCTCTGACGCTGACAAAGAAGGAGATTGAAGAGGATTTCATGAATTTGGTGGGCCACCGGCCTCCCCGCCGTCCCAAGAAGCGGCCCAGAAACGCCCAGAAGCAATTGGATGTAAGCTGATTAATTCATTACGTTGTGTTATTTCATATCATTTCTTGAACCCTTTTGATTTCATTATGTTGTCAGTGTCGGAAACAAAAGAAAAAACTAACTCTTGAGTTTGGTTTTGTTGTGCAGACCCTTTTTCCTGGTCAGTGGTTGTCGGAGGTTAGTGCTGATTGCTATAAGGTTCCTGAGGAAGCTGAGACTGGCAAGGTATGTGTAAATTTTTTGCCAAAGCTTCTTCTTCTTTTTTGTCTGCTTTTAATAACTTGCTTTTTCGATTGATTGGATTGTGATTTATATCTTGTGTGCGGGGTTTGATTTGGCAGAGGTAGCCTTGAGGTTGGCGAAAGGCATTTTGTTGTTGGCTGCGGAGGATGCATATGAGGCTGATGGGGGATTTCATGGATGAAGAATGGATTTGGTGGTGTTTCCCAGGAGCAGTTGATGCTTGCCTTTGTCGATTTCAATGTTGCAGAAATATAGTTTCATTCTTTTGTTTATAGAATAATACTCTGAACAGTGATGATTGTTCCAAATCACATATGGTTTACTACTTTGCTTTTGAGGCTGTATGTAGCTTCAAGGATGAAGTTACATTGTTGGAACTTTTTAACTTTAATTTGAAATTCTAGATTATGGAGCTTATTTTCTGATATGTAAGTTTACTGAATCTCTTCTTTCTAATTATTTTTGTTCACACTGTTTGAGTTTGGGCGTGCTTGTGAGATTGGGATGGATTCTGTTTCTCCTTGTTAGGGCTTTTCACCTTTCCGATGTGCATCTTTGGGACATGGTACTGGTTTGGCACAAATCATGGAGTGGAGCCATGGTTTTATGTGGTTTCTCTGTAACAAGAGCTATACATAGTGGTATCTAGCCAGCAGATAGCCAGCTTTTATCCATTGCAGAGGCTACAATGCAGGTTGATCCAACATCCAAATGGAGCGGCTTTCCGCAATATTAACATCTGATGAGATGAATAACGGCTAATCATTTAAAACCATGCGACAGATCTCTAATATATCTCTTCAACCATTTCATAAATCAGCACTCACATTCGTAATTGCATTTACTGCAAAATGATAAGCCACCTAGTTATGCAGGCCACGGATTCAACACTGTAAAGCACATATTTTTGGCTAAAATGCTTCACCTGTTGACTACTTTGCACTGTACTAACCTGACGTAAAGATTGTGCTGCTGAACCTCTCTGCTCTTCATATCTATCAATGAAGACAGTCTTGCAGAGCACTGATAATTTTCCTAGGGATCGAGAACAACATTTCCATTGCCCTAGTTCTCCATTTTGTTAGGTAATTATAAAGTTCCTTTTGTTTAGAACTAATGTAGCATTTATTGAGATATAATTGAATGTAATTTATATAAATGACTTGGAAGTAGTTTATTTATTTCAGTCACAGTTCTTACTTTTAGTAAGAAGATCTTTTTTTTAGTGTTTTGGCACACAGACATTAAATCACTTGGGTGAACTGAAATTGTATAGTTGCGCATGTTCTGATTTATTATTGATTAAATTACTGTTGCATTAGTATATACAGTAATTTATTTGAGTTGAAAATAATTTGGAAGTCAACCCTTCCCAGGCACTCTTGCATGATCCTACGTTGGTGGTGTTGGAAATGGTAATGATGTCCGTAAAGGTGTTATTTAGAAAAAGACGCGTTATGAAGTACTGTGACTTATGGCGTACATGGCCATAAAGCCTACATGGTGACCCGGTGATCATACTTTTCTTCAACCTCCTCAGATGTGTAGTTTTTCATGTTTGCCCTTTAACTTCACACAGATTTTTCAAATACTCTGCCAAAGTCATTTAGTGTGACTCTCTTTATGCAATAGGATCAAAGAGGGTTAGGTGTGGAGTGAGCAATCTTTATGTGTGTGGGTGTAAAAACCAAGACTGATCATTAATATTGTAGGAGAGTTCTGTGAATGATAAAATTGTTTGTATAGAGGGAGAGAGAATGTGTGGAAGATTTATTGATGTCATAAAGAAAGCTAAATAACAAAAGTGATTGTGAATAAAATATTGTAAAAAGAATTCAACACTTAATTTTAGGAATTTTTTAAGCATTTGGTTGGCAACAAAGGAGTATAAGGTAAATACATATATATTTCTATTTTACCAACAACAATTTACCATAACAATAAACACATAGTTGGAAACATAATTTTGTTTTTTTTTTTTTCATTTTAATACAAAGATAGTTGATAAAGTTATTTTAGGAGTTTCAGAAATTTCACTTAATTTTTTTATCAGTAAAAAACTTGGTCTATTAATAATAGACAAGTTACCTAAACACTCATTTAAAATACACCTTTATAATTCACAAGGATTGACCTATTGGAAATAAAACAATGATATCTTAATCTTTTCCAAACCCATTTATTTTATACTCAAGGTTTTGGCTTAGTCACAAATAAAATAATGGTTGTTTTTTCAAATTAAATCATTTCCTCTTTCAACTGAGTTTTCATTTCAATTCCACATTCCACATTCTAAGGACTCACTAACTATTATGATTGTGCTGACTTAAAATTAAAATTTATCTTTCCCTACTCATTTTTTCTCCATATTTTGTTTTGAGCACCTTATAATATGGGTTCTCTATATTATCATCACCACTACCTTTATTTAAAAAAAATGTTAAAGTGATACAAGTTTTTTTTTCCAACCATTCTTCTTCTTTTGTATTACATATTCTTTCCCCATTTACCAAAACTATTTTCCTTTCCTCCTCTCTTTACCTCCAATTTTTTTTTTAAATACACATTTAATTGTGTTTTCTATCAGTGTTAGTAACTTAAAAGGAAAGGTAAGTAGTACAGAGAAGGGCTACAACAAAATTTTTACTAAACACAACTTTTTGTATAACAGATGTCTATGTTGTCTATTTTTTTAGATTTGTTTCACGTAATATAATTTTAAGGAAATATACTCATAATCTTACTATTGAGTATAATTTTCATGTCTATATTCTTCTTACAGATATTGACTTTAAATTCAAACACTAATAAATAACCTATTCTTATAGTGGATTTTCAAAATTAAGATGTCATCCATGACATACTTATTAGTTTCTTTTCCATTTCAATTATATTACAAAATAATGAAACTAAAATTATATTTAAGTAGAAAAAAAAGATGATCTTTAGACGCTGCTGTTCGACACTTAGAATGAAAAAGAAAAAATAAAGAAAAATTATGAATGATATATAATATTAAATATACAAGTCTTTAAATATTACTAGTTGATTCTTTTAACAAATGCAAATCACACTTTGCAAAATGTCTACTTGCGTTTAAGAAAACATTGATGCAAACACGGTTTGCAAACGCAGATTAAATTTGATTTGATTCTGTTCAGGCAAATTTTAAAAGCTGAAATGGAAAAAAGGATTGTAATTTTAAAAGTTATTATAAAGAAATTGTGATAAAATGCACAAATATGTATAATAAATTATGAAATTAATAAAAACTATTCTATTAATTTTTATAAATAAATATTTTTAGAAAGAAAATACTAAAAGAAAGCAACTATAGCATGAGAGTTACTTGATTCATTAGCTCAAAATATGAATAATTTTTGTACATTATGTTTTGTTTATACTTTTCTAACGGTATGTTCTCTAACAATAGTTATATTTTCTTTACTAAGAAGAAAGAAAAAAATTTAAAAACAAAAAAAAATGCACAAAAGATGTGATAAGGTGCATTTGCAATAAGATGTATAAAAATAAACACGTTGTAAATTACCACAATCTTCCTACCATATTAATCAATAATATTATTGTATAAAAATCAATGTCCTAATTTATTGAAAACAAATATAAGTTCGCAAAACTTCTAATGACATTTAAAATATTATAAATTTATCAATTTAATCATTGGATTAAAGGATTTTAATTAATTTGAGGCTCAATTTAAAATAAATATATTTTATTTTAAAAATATCTGTGTTTATTTTGGTTTTGTATTTTGATGTTTTTGTTTAATCTTATATGAACGGTAGACTTTTTGACTTTGACTTGACATTTTTATTTATTTATTGTTTATTTTCTTTCAAAGTTTAAGAATTAAAATTACAATTATGATTTTGTAATTAAATTTTTTATTGTAATATAATAAATAAAAATGTATACTATTATGAGCATCTTTGTAAACCTTTTGTTTTATAAAAAACACTTAAATATTATAAGGTGAGACCCATTGTACACAAATGAGTTGATATAACTTGGAAAAAAAAAAACAGCATCCTAAATAACACAGGTAAAAAAGAATACAAAATACAATTTGAAAAACATTATTGTAATTAGATGATGATTAACTAATCTATGTTGAAGTCACATAATAAAATTTAGAGGTTCCATATATCTTAAATGTATGTAATGCAAAAAAAAAAAAATGTAAACTGCAATTTAAAAATGATATAAAATTTAAAAAGACTGTACTTAGTTCAAACAAAAAATTAGAACTTCAATCCTACATTTTATTGAATAAGATCAAGTTGATGATATTAATCCAATCTATTTATCACCTGGAAGTACATAATAATAATAATAAAATAATATAATCATATAGATGTTTCCTTACCGTTTGGAAGCCATTCATCTCCATCATCCATATGTTTTATTTTTATAACTTAACCATCAATAATCCTTTTCAAATACAGATCACACCATATGCAGAGTCTTGCAATTAACCAACCTGTAAATGGAAAATAAGCTGAAAATTGAAAAAAATAATTGTTAACCATTTTGTTGCTTTGTATGTATACATCCTTGTTGATATTGATTTGGTCTGACAAAGATTAACTGTCATATATAAATATAGTGGGGATTTAATTCATTACACTGGGTAGTTATTATTTATTTATTAGTCCAATGCATTTTACTGTTCTTCACAACGGTTAACTTATTTGAATATATTATATACTAAGGAGAGTCAAACCCCAACAATCGTTAGTTAATAAATACATATTTTTTTGATAGAAATGTTTGACCAGGACCAAGCATAATAGGAAACGTGTCAATATTCTGACTTAGTTTAAAAGATCAAGAAAGCAATTTTGACCATGTTTATTTTAAAGATTTTTTTAATGATTAATAAATTATATGGAAAATAATTATTAGTCATACTCTAATTAGATTATTAGAGAAGAAATTTTAAGAAGTTGGTTGACTATATTTATAAAAATCCTTCATTTTATATAAAAGAAATTATTCACATTCACAGTCTTATTTATTAAGCAAATAAATTTCATGAAAACAAATTTGGTTGTATTTTGAGATTTATTTACAATCACTGATCTACTATAAAATATATAGTAATTTAATTAAAAGCATATAATGACAATTAACTAATTTAATAGAATACTTACAATGGACAAGTTGATTAAACCATATACAATTAAGTTATCTAAAACTTATACTAATAGAAATATTTATAATTATTTATTATTATATGTATCTATAACTAGCATGCAACATCTATTTTGCTACACACCATTAATTGAAACAATTTCATCAGTAAATATCTTAAGTGTTTTTTCAAAACCAAAATCAATTAGGTAAAATTTTTCTTTCCCATTTTAATTCATCGTCATGGTAACTACTATTAAAAATAATATTCATTCATTTATTTTAAAACCAAATAATATAAAAAGTTAAGTTTTATTGAATTAATCAACTCATCTCTTATTTTTATCATATTATTTTATCTATTCATCTTTATCTTTTCTCACCTACTCATTTTCTTTCTTTTTTTTATTTATTTTTCTTTCCTTCTGCCATGACCATATAATTCTACAGGACCCAGAGCAATAATAAAACATCCTCTATTCTTACTTATTTTATTTGTATATATTTAAATTATGTAATATATATATGAAATATATAAGTAAAGAATTAATATGTAATCTGTATATTTTAATACTCTTGAAAGGACATATACGTATATTCTGCTATTCATAGTTATTAAAGCTATCTTGAGATTTTTTGAGTTGGTGTTTGAGTTTAGGGTTAATTTTCATAAAAGTAGGGTCGGGATTGTGGGTATCTTTGAGATAGATAGATACATTTGTGTACTCAAAATGTTTCAATAGTCGGTAGATGGATCTACCTTTTAAGTACCTAGGTATGGTTATTGGAGGTAATTCTAGGAGAAGTGAGTTTTGGAAGCCTATTGTGAATTAAAATAGATCTAGATTATCGAGATGGAAGGATAGATTACTCTCGATGGCAGCAAGTCGGATTTGTCTCATCAAGTCAGTGATCAGCGCTTTACCCTTGTTTTATCTCTCCTTCTTCAAAGCTCCAATCATTGTTTGTGATCAGATTAAACGCATTCAGGCTAAGTTTCTCTGGGGTTGGGGTTATGACAGTAAAAAGATTGCATGGGTGAAATGGAAGACGATTTGTTGTCCAGTTGAAGTTGGTGGTTTGAATATTAAAGATATTGGTTGTTTTAATGATGCTTTGTTAGCTAAGTGAAAATGGAGGTTAGGGGTGTCGGAGGAGGGTTTATGGAGAGATGTTTTAGAAGCCAGGTATGATTATGTTGGTCAGAGAAAGGATTCTTTGTGGTGGAAGGATTTGACCAAGGTTTGCGGTAACGATCTATAGGGGAATTGGTTTGACCGCAGATTTCAGTGGGAGTGTTGGGGACAGGAGGAGTGTTAAATTTTGGGAAGATAGGTGGGTGGATGGTCAGGCTCTGAAAGAAAAGTTTCTAAGATTGTATTCAATCTTCCAGAATAAAGATAGTTTGGTAAGAGATCTTGCTGAATGGGAGGTTAGCAGGTCTTCACGATGTAAACTTGGAATCTCAGTTGGCGTAAGGAGGGTTTGAACGGTAAAAGAACTTAGAAGAACAAATGATAGCCATGATCACAAATGTCAAGTGGGAGGCGAGGGGGCAAGATAAGTTGGTTTGGGTGGATGCGGAACTACAAAAGTATATAATTAGGTTTGACTACAGTATTTTGAATTGTGAGGATCTAATACAGTCTTCAGAAACCTTTCAAGTTTTGTGGTCTTTAAATGTCGCGCCTTCAACGATAGTGTGCGCATGGAGGGTACTCTTGGATAATCTGCCAACAAGATCCAACTTAGCCAAAAGGGGAGTTCAGGTAGGAAATGCGCAGTGTCCTTTGTGCCAAGGTGATGTAGAAACTGCTATACATCTCTTTTATACTTGTAAAGTGTCATAACAAGTTTGGGACTTGTGTGACATGTGGGTAGGGAATGTGGATGTTAGACATGAGTCTCCACTTGTTAATTTCCAGAGTTTTTGTTTATTGGGTCATAGAGAGGGTGTTAATAGAGCGTGGAAAGGGATGAGGGTGACTATTGTTTTGGAGTTATGAAATCACAAAAATAAGGTGGTTTTTAAAGATGGGCTTGTAGATGCCGATGAAATTTTCAGTCTAGCTCAATTAAAGGGGTGGCTCTGGCTTAAGTTTAAGATGAAGAGAACACTTTTTCCTACTCGGATTGGCACGTGTCTCCGATGATGTGCTTACTGTCTTTGGCCTAGAATCTCTTCCTACAGGGTAAAGTGGGAGGAGAGATTAGACCAAGCTCACACTCAACAATCCAGGTTGCCCAAGTTTCGCAGGGGGTATTTGTTAATGTATTTCTTGAGTGGTCTTGTCTCTCGTGTGGTTTATATTTGTATATGCTTCTTTGTGTTTTATTGTTGTTCTCAAGTATAGTGTCTTTTTTTGTCTTGAAAGGTGCATAGGTATTAGTGGAACTTGTCTCTTGTTTAGATGTTGTGTATAAGGGTTTGAGCACTCCGGAAGTATTTCTATTTATTTCATTTATTTTTGACTATTAAAAAAAACATGTATATAGTTAATTAAAGAAAATAAACTTATATTGTTTGCTTGCTATTTCTAGATTTAAATTACGATGAAAATATAAATAATTAATTTATAAATTATCAATTGCTTCAGAGGACTTTATTGCAAGAGACTTAAATTTTGAAAATATAGTCCATTTTGAATTGAATTTTTATATAATCATATTATATCCTTAAAAAAATCGTTGTAAGATTTTTGCAAATTATAATTTCAATATTTGACTAGAGATATTAATTAGATGCCGGAATTAAAATCAAATAAAGTTAAAAAAAAGCTACTCTGTAAAAGTATAAATGTGAAATTGTGATCCAGAAAATCTATATTAATTTGAAAGATTTGATGGAAAGAAATTTTTTTATTGTGACAGTTGTTTGGTTATTGTTTTATTCATACTAGTGGAAATAAACACAAGCAAAGTTTTTACACTTTTTTTATCATAATATTTTATAATTTTTATAAATTAATACATATATATATTATTCTTTATTTTATGTGGTTTTATTTATTACATAAAAATAAGATAATTGAATGCATTATTTATTATATATTATATTGAAATTATGTTATGATGAAAAGTTTAATTATATAGAATTAAATGCCTTAAATATTTATAATTTAATTATACAAATATGAGTAGCTACCTTTTTTATCTATTTTTTTATATTAGTTTTTTTTTTCCTTTTAGCATTTACTTTTGTAATCTACTTACAAGTCTCTTTCTACTATTTGTCAGTTTCTTTACTATTTCCTTTCTTATTTTTCAATGTATTTTATTTTATTTTTATTATTTTACATAAATACTCTTAACAATTTTGTATTATAATTTTACAATATTAATAAGAATAAAATATAAAAATAATTTATACACACCAAATTAGGAAATTATCAGTATATATATATATATATATATATATATATATATATATATATATATATATATATATTATTCCTTGTGTAGAATAAGTAACGTGGTTTAATCATAGATAAAATTAATTTTATGGGATTTTTTTCTTCTAAATTTTCCATTACATAAAATCTATTGGTTGAATAACACAGAAGGTTTTATCTTTTTATGTCAGACAATCTTTTTTTCTTCTCGGCTTATTTTAAAATTTCAGAGCCGATTAAAACTATTTCTATACAAATATTTCTGCTAAAAATCTAAAATATTAAAAAGAAAGCGCACTCGTAGGGTAGAAGTGATTTCAATAATTAATTAACCATACAACTTGAATAATGAACCAAAAAAATATAAACTCATTTTTAAAGTATCATTCCCAAATATAAACAATATTTTCAAAACTAATTATACCAAAACCAAGTCTAAAAGAATCCAACACAAACAAAACTCAAAATTAATTTTGTTTAAAAGTGATTCAAGCAAATATAAATTTGCATTAGGCAGTATTTTCTCAACTTGAGTAATCGAGAATTGTTTAATTACAAAAGTTCAGCGTTTCATAACTGAGAAAATAAATAACCTTTTAATGTATGTTTCACATCTGTAATTAATATAAGTACGTGTAGTAATATGGTAACCCTAGTTGAGATACTAGCTAAAACCTTAAAGGTCGTTCAAAATTGTAAGCAGATACATGAAGAGGTTGATGATGTCGCCATAGATGGCAATAGCAGCCCAAATGTAATCGTCGTAGGTATATCTTTTTATGAGATCATCAGTGTCGTATACGATGAAACCACACATTATCAGTGCACCAATCCCAGCAACGATCATACGCCCAGTTGGTCCGAAAGGGAAGAACACCTGTGACCAACAAAATGAGATCACTACGTAACAAGATCTAAACTATTAGAAGTTCACTTTAAGTTTAATTTCATCTTAAAACATCTGTTTGTAAAATAAGATTTATATCTTCAATATATTTTTTTCATGCGGAGGCTCTCCAGAGTAAAATTTATATATAAAAATAATTTTATAACAGTGTGATAGAGTCTAATACCATATTAAAAATAAATTTTAAATCTAAATCAATATCTTCATGACAAACAAAACACAAATGACGGTGAAGAAATGTTTACCTGAATGATGGAGAACAATAACATGACCATAAGGGAAGCAAAGAGGAACGGGCCAAGGAAACTGAAATCACTGCCTCTTTTAACAGCCCAGAACGTGTAGAGCGTTAAGCTCCCAGTCACCACACCTGTTAGCAATGCAGCCTCCATAACGATCGTTGCTGTTTCACAAACATAAATTTTTTGTGTCTTGAGCAAAGTCATAAAGATGATAAATTTTTGAAGAGTAGAAAGCATGCATATAGAAGAAGATTAGAAAGGATATATACCATCGACAAAAGCACAAGCGAATCCAACTGTAACAGACATGCCGAGGGTATAGAGACCAAGAAGAAGGAGGTTGATGGGGTGTTTGTTGTAATATTTGCTCAACACAAACAAAACTGCATGAAGATGCAAAACAGACAGCAGAAGAAGAAGAAGCAATTAAGTATAGTTGATTAATGAAAGAAAACTAAATTAAAAGAAATGGATAAGAGGAGAGAGAGGGTGATTACGTATGATAGAGAAAATGGCGCCTCCGAAGAAAAGGAAGAGAGAATAGTGATTATAGCGAGCGAAATTTCTTGCGGGTGTGAAGAAGATGAAGATGGAGGAAAAGGCGGCTGTGAAGAGCAGCTGAAGAGAAATGATGATGTAAACCTTTCGTATGAATCCCCATCGTAGCTCAGGCGACTCTATCATGTATGGGTAGAGGTTGTTGCTTTGTCCATGGGAGAATCCCGATTCAATGTCACCTTTACCCATGACAGATCCCAAGAACCTTTTCCTTCTTTTCTTGTCTCTCTATCTTTTCAAGAAATTCTTAATGGGTTTTAGATTATGCAGATTCAATGGCTTCCTTGTTTATGATGGCTGCACCTTCTCGTTTAAACCGAAGCCACCATTGCAACGGATGTATATATAGAATTGCCGTCGCTTAATTTTGGTGTGCTTTAGTTCTGCTTCCTCGCTGTCTTCCAACCATTTTTTATACATGCATATACTATTAATTAACGACCATTGCTATTAAAAATAATGCGGAAACTAAAATATGACAAATTTACGCACATGTCAAATTCGGACACTGCCCCTAAAATATACATCACAAATTTACGTCAACTATGAAATTATTAAATTACAATACAATAATACTTGGTGTTATTTGATTTGTCTTTATCTCCATCTATTTTGCAATGTTTCATTATAACATATGTTTATCTGTTATTTCATCTTAAACTCCCAAAATTTGAATCATTGGTTATTTTTATATATAATTTAATTAAATATTTTCATCTTAAATTTTTTATAGATTCAAATCTAAATAGTTAGAGTAAATTTTAAATTTAAATCTATATTTTTTAAAAGAAAATATTTTGGAGGTTATAAATAAGATAGGTTTGATACAATATTTTATTTAAAAAAAATATATATTTAAATTAAAAATAATTTAAAATTAATATATTTTTTAAGAATAACTTTTAAAATAAAATATTTTGAATCAAAAGTTTAATGTATAAAGGTATATATATATAAATTATATTTTAATAAAAAAATGCATATATAAATACAAGAGTAACATGTATTCACTAAACATAAAGATGTTTTTTCTTTTTTTTGTTTCGATACAACAATTTCTCTGTAAGATATCTTTAAAAAGTGAGTACAATATACCTTAATGATGTGTATTTACACAATTTTTTAGTATGTATTCTTTTAACATATTCACAGTACTAATAATTATAAAATTGATTTAAGTGAATATTCATGAAGGATATATTTTTGCAGAATAACATTTTTTAAAATGATATTTATTTTGTAAGTCTAATGTGTACCAGCCTACAAATTTTATAGCATTTACAATCAAACTCATATAAATAAACAAAATATATATTTCAAACTATAAAATATTTAATACATGAAAGATAAACAAAAGAAGGAAAGAAGAAATAAGAAGAAAAGAAAAGAAGAACAAATATATA
>Ga0209489_109002_pt1 | contig 12932 bp, 6 predicted proteins | sample SiratrowhiteBW_FD_187527 | JGI IMG/M metagenome (GOLD analysis project Ga0209489, IMG submission 187527) | Root nodule microbial communities of legume samples collected from California, USA - Siratro white BW (SPAdes) (version 2) | ecosystem: Host-associated > Plants > Roots > Nodule | place: USA... | reverse complement strand
CTTAAGCTCATAAATGCCAAGAACACAATGGAAATTGGTGTATACACTGGTTACTCTCTTCTCTCCACTGCCCTGGCTCTTCCTCCTGATGGAAAGGTCCTTACATAGCACATAATTATACTCCAAAATATATCCATATCGTAAATGTCATGAATTGAATTGAATTTCATAATATATAGTTTATTTTAGACCTTATTTTATTGGGTTTATTTTGATTAGATCATGGCTTTGGACGTGAACCGCGAACACTATGAATTGGGTTTGCCCATCATTGAAAAAGCTGGTGTAGCTCACAAGATCGACTTCAGAGAAGGACCTGCTCTTCCTTTTCTTGACCAGCTACTTAGAGATGTGCGTTCATCATTAATGTTACTATAATGTTGTTTAAAAGTATTTTTAATACATTTGCTAGATAAATGGACAAAGGCATAATAGATACAGAAAGAAAATAATGTATATTGGTGCCATTTTTACGTAAAATTGAGTGGCTAAAGTGAGTTTCTAATTCCATTATGAGGGTGAAACTTTTGCAGGAAAGTAAGAAGGGAAGCTTGGATTTCGTTTTTGTGGACGCTGATAAGGATAATTACTTGAACTATCACAAGAGGGTGTTGGAGCTAGTCAAGATTGGGGGGCTGATCGGTTATGACAACACCCTATGGACTGGATCTGTGGCGGCACCACCTGATGCGCCTATGAGGGATTATATAAAGTATTATCGCGGTTATGTGATTGAGTTGAACAGCTATCTGGCTGAAGATTCTAGGGTTGAGATTTGCCAGCTCCCTGTGGGTGATGGCATTACCCTGTGCCGCCGCGTTATCTGATCTCTACTTCATCCCATCTTCATGCTTCATGAATTGCATTTTATTTTTAACAAGATTATATGAGAATAAATCAAGAACACTTTACTATTCTTCTAATGGAAAGCTTCTGCTATCCAATTCTACCGAAGAGGGCTGCACAATAATTTAGAACAATTTATTATTTCACCTAGTAATTACATCTATCCAATTTCATGCATAATATATAAGATTATGTGTTTGTAATAAGGTGTTGCATAATAAAAATAAGAAGTGTTCTTTTATTTGAAAAATACCAACAATTAAATAAAGTATGAATCTTTTTAATAGAATAAAAATTCTAAAAAAGTATTAAAGTAATGTGATAACATAAAACTCACAAAAGTTAAAAGTTAAATTAAAATGTGACTATTATAATAGAGATATTCTAATGAAAAGGGGGAGGCAACATACTTCTTTTAACGGCAGATTAAATGATGTTAAAAAAGTTAAAGAAAACTGAAAACCCAGCTTACAAAAGGTGTAGATTTTTCTTTCAACCAAGCATAAGGTTTATTTGATTATTTTATTCATACCAGTTGGTTCACCCGTTGGAAGAATGCATCTTGGTGTCTAACAAATAAATCTGATTTTCAAAACGCAGTATAACCATAGTGTGAGAGATACTTCCCTTATCACAAGTTTAGAAATGCTATCTTTTATTCAATTTAAACAAAAATGTGAATCCCTTTTATTTTTAATAAACTTCCTTCATTATTTTATATAATAAATAATAAAAATGCATTAAATTGTAATAAAATTTTGAAAAATAATTCTATTAATAGTTATGGTTGTCAACATCACACGACAGGGTACGCAGGTGATTTAATCTACGGCAGTAAATTCAGCCTGCATCAATATTGTCCCGACGTCCTTCACATAATTATTCATGTTTTACGTGTCTTTCAAAATAAAAAGTTTAATAGCCTTTTTAGGATATCTTTTTAATGTGGTCTTATTATTATTTTTTAATATTTTTAATTTGGTTTCTCTGTTTTATAAAAATAAATTAGAATAACTTTTTTTTCGAACATGTTATCTGTAATTAGTGTCTTCTGTTAATTTTGGGTGATAGATGTATTACTAATTTCACAAGAGAGAATATGTTAACTTACTTTTAGAAAAAAAAAAGATAAAATTAAAATGTTTAAAATAGTTTAACGAAATCGGAAAAATCATTACGACAGTGAGATTAAAAAATACTGCCAAGTCTAAAAGATAGAGTGAAAAAAAAAAAACTGGTCTTGTAATCTCGCTCAATCAAAATCATTAATATTATTTTCAGCTAATTCTCTATTGGGATGCTTAAAACATTTACAATTATTTAGAGCTGCTTTAAGAAATTTTATTACTGGAAAAAGGAGACGTGACCATCAACTTTTTTTAAGAATTATTTCAGTTATTGTAAGAGTAATGGATTCTTAAAAATAAAATGTATTATTTTATTTCAACAACGAAAACAAGAAGGAATAAAGGGAAGAAACGAACAGATGAATACTAATATTTAGAGTTTAGAGTTTAAGGTTTAGAGTTTAGAATTTAGGTATAAACGTACGAAACGTGCAACAAAATCACAAACAGATCAAAGCATGAAATATGAAACGAAATACAACAAAATCACCTCGAACCCTAACGTCATTGGCATGTCGAACATGGTGAAGAAGGTCTGCGATCTCCATCTCAAACGAGGAACGACTTTAGGAAAGAATAAACGGGGAAAGGGAGAGCGACTGGACAAGAAGGGGAATTTTTTTCGAAAATAGCATCTATTTATATTTTTTTACCAAAATAATCATGATTTTTTTTCTATACCATTACAGAGGTACATTTGATAATTTGTATTTTTTTAGTAGTTTTTAATTTAATAAATATAAAAATAGTTTATTTATTTATTTAATAAAATAAATAATTAAGTAACCTTTTTTATTTTAAAATAATTAAATGACTTCCCTTTTAAAAATAATACATCTAACATTTCATTTAAAATTAATCTTAAATATAATAACAAAATTTTGATATTATAATTTTATAGATTAAAAGGATATTAATCATACTTTATTATAAATTAATTTTAATTCATAGGATAAATTTATAATTACACGTTTCCATCAATTTAAAAAAATATTAATTATACTTAACAAATTAATTATATTTTATTTTAAATTAGTAAAAATAAATTTATAATGTTACAATCTTATTAATTAAAAAAATTAAATTAAGAATTACATATATCACATCATTCATCTACATATATTTTTCCTCGTCTTTTTTCCTTGTTCACTATCTTTTTCTTATTTTAAATATTCTTATCTTAGTTTCTAGTCACTTTCACTACAAATTTATTTATTTCTATATTTTCATTTAATTAGTATTTTAAATAATTTAAATTTTACTTATTTAAAATTTTGAATAATTTAAAAATGTTCTTTAACTCAAATTATATTTAACTAAGATTTTGAATAATTTAAGACTTTTATTTATTATGATTTTAAATAATTTAAAAATGTTATTTATTTCAAATTTTTATTAAAACAAGATTTTAAATAATTTAGAATTTTTTATTTATGATTTTGAATAATTTAAAATTATTATTTATTTCATATTTTTATTTAAAATTTTGGAATAATTTGAAACTTTTATTTATCAAAAATTTGCTTAATTTAAAAATTTTATTTATTTTAAATCTTTATTTAAATAAGATTTTAAATAATTTAGGGACAAAAATGATATTTTGAATAATTTAAGATTTTTACTTATTTTAGATTTGAAATAATTTAAGAGGTTTTTAATATTTTATGTATTATTATTGTAATGGAAATTTTTAGTTTAATTATCTTGTTTTATTTTTATTAATTTTCCGAAATTTTTGAGTTCATTTAAATTTTTTGTACTTATTTCTATTTTATTTTTTTAAAATTCTCTTTGAATAAATTGTCATGTATTCATAATATCTAAAAATTTCAATTATTTTATTGAACTCATTTTATGGAAATTTCAATTAATATTATAATTTTATAAATTAAAAGGATATTAATCATACTTTATTAAAATTAATTTTAATTCATAAGATAAATTTATTATTATACGTGTCCATCAATTCAAAAAAATATTAATTATACTTAACAAATGAATTATATTTTTTTTTTAAATTAGTAAGAATAAATTTACAACTTTACAATCTTATTAGTTAAAAATATTAAATGAAGAATCACATATATCACATCATTGAAATGTTTCTATATATATTTTTCTTCATTTTCTTTCCTTGTTCACTATCTTTTTCTTATTTTAAATACTCTTATCTTAGTTTCGAGTCACTTTCACTACAATTTTTTTTTTATATTTTTATTTAATTAATATTTAAATAATTTAAATTTTTTATTTATTTAAAATTTTGAATAATTTAAAAATGTTCTTTAACTGAAATTTTATTTAAGTAAGATTTTGAATATTTTAAGACTTTTATTTATTTATGATTTAAAATAATTTAAAAAATTTATTTATTTCATATTTTTATTGAAATAATATTTTAAATAATTTAGAATTTTTTTATTTATGATTTTGAATAATTTAAAAGTATTATTTATTTCATATTTTTATTTAAGATTTTGGAATATTTTGAAGCTTTTATTTATAAAAAATTTGCTTAATTTAAAAATGTTATTTATTTTAAATTTTTATTTAAATAAGATTTTAAATAATTTACGAACAAAAATGATATTTTGAATAATTTAAGTTTTTTACTTATTTTAGATTTGAAATAATTTAAGAGGTTTTTAATATTTCATTTATCATTGTTGTGATGGAAATTTTTAGTTTAATTATATTGTTTTATTTTTGTTAATTTTATGAAATTTTTGAGCTCATTTAAATTTTTTGTAATTATTTCTATTTTAACATTTTAAAATTCTCTTTGAATAAATTTTCATGTATTCATAATATCTAAAAATTTCAATTATTTTATTGAACTCATTTTATGGAAATTTCAAAAAAAAATATTATAATTTTCTAAATTAAAAAGATATTAATCATACCTTATTATAAATTAATTTTAATTCATAAGATAAATTTATTATTACACGTGTCCATCAATTTAAAAAAATATTAATTACACCTAACAAATTAATTATATTTTATTTTAAATTACTAAAAATAAATTTATAACTTTAAATCTTATTAGTTAAAAAAATTAAATTAATAATCTCATATATCACATCATTCAAATGTTTCTATATATATTTTTTCTCATTTTCTTTCCTTCTTCATTGTCTTTTTCTTATTTTAAATACATCTAACATTTCATTTAAAATTAATGTTAAATATAATAACAAAATTTTAATATTATAATTTTATAAATTAAAAAGATATTAATCGTACTTTATTATAAATTATTTTTAATTAATAAGATAAATTTACAATTACACGTGTCTATCAATTTAAGAAAATATTAATTATATCTTAAAAAATTAATTATATTTTATTTTAGATTATTAAGAATAAATTTATAACTTTACAATCTTATTAATTAAAAAATTAAATTAAGAATCACATACATCACATCTTTCAAATGTTTCTATATATATATTTTCTCATTTTCTTTCCTTCTTTATTGTCTTTTTCTTATTTTAAATACTCTTATCTTAGTTTCTAGTCAATTTCACTCTAAATTTGTTTATTTTTTTATTGATTTAAATTCATTTTTTATTTTTTTATTTTTTTATTGATTTAAATTCATTTTTTAATCCAAATGCACGCTTAAATTACTACTAATGCATGCCTACCAAAATCAAAGGTTACCTGAGACACCTACCCCCTTGCCTCTCTCCACTTTATAAATTGGAGAGCAACTGGGAGCATCCTTTTCATCCGAAAATTGTATCTGAATAAACCAAAGCAGAGACCACCAAATATTGATGGCCGTCGCACAGGAAGAGGAACAGACCCAGCTTGGCCACAAAGATCTAGCTCACAAGACCCTCCTTCGGAGCGATGCACTCTACCAGGTACATTAATTCAACAACTTTCTATTTTATCTCACACCACCTTTCAGTTTTTCCTAAAGACTAAATTTAGTTTAACGAAGTTATATGCATGCACTAGTATATACTTGATACCAGCGTACTCCCAAGAGAGCATGAAAGCCTGAAGGAGCTCAGAGAGATGACAGAAAAACACCCTTGGTAACATCATACTTCTTCTCATTCATCATAGAACATACCATTTTTCAGGCTAATATGGTATTTTTTGTTTCTATAAAATCGTCAAATGTTACCAAAACTTTCGTCCTTCAATCTATATTTGTTAAGTTACTTCACTGATATTTAGTCATCTTTCTAACATGTATCGTAATCTAAAGAACCAATTTTGTTTCCTTGCTAAAATTAGGTCATTAAATGTTTATACGTGTTTAGTCGTGAGAAACTTCAAAGGGTAAAACATTATTAATGGTATAGAGGTCTATTCATAAATTTAGAAAAGTTTAATATTCAATCAAGCAGACAAACGTGCTTTTTGAGAAAAATGAATTTGTTCGTTCATCCAAAATTAGGTCATACTCCATATTCCAATAATATATATACTGTTTGCTAACAGCTTTTGTGCTGGTTCCTTTTTCGGAAATATTGTGTTATGTAATTAATTTACGAATGTACTGCAAAACAGGAACCTCTTGGCTACACCACCAGACGAAGGACAACTTCTGATCATGCTTCTTAAGCTCATAAATGCCAAGAACACAATGGAAATTGGTGTATACACTGGTTACTCTCTTCTCTCCACTGCCCTGGCTCTTCCTCCTGATGGAAAGGTCCTTACATAGCACATAATTATACTCCAAATTATATCCATCATCGTAAATGTCATGAATTGAATTGAATTTCATAATATATAGTTTATTTTAGACCTTATTTAATTGGTTTTATTTTGATTAGATCTTGGCTTTGGACGTGAGCCGTGAACACTATGAATTGGGTTTGCCCATCATTGAAAAAGCTGGTGTGGCTCACAAGATCGACTTCAGAGAAGGACCTGCTCTTCCTTTTCTTGACCATCTGCTTAAAGATGTGCGTTCATCAATAATCTTACTATAATGTTGTGTAAAAGTATTTTAATACGTTTGCTAGATATACTGACAAAGGCATAATAGATACAGAAAGAAAATAATGCATATTGTTGCCATTTTTATGTAAAATTGAGTGGCTAAAGTGATTTTCTAATTCCATTATGAGGGTGAAACTTTTGCAGGAAAGTAAGAAGGGAAGCTTGGATTTCGTTTTTGTGGACGCTGATAAGGATAATTACTTGAACTATCACATGAGGGTGATGGAGCTAGTCAAGATTGGGGGGCTGATCGGCTACGACAACACCCTATGGACTGGATCTGTGGCGGCACCACCTGATGCGCCTATGACGGCTTTTGTCAAGTATTATCGCGGTTATCTGATTGAGTTCAACAAGTATCTGGCTCAAGATTCTAGGGTTGAGATTTGCCAGCTCCCTGCGGGTGATGGCATTACCCTGTGCCGCCGCGTTATCTGATATCTACTCATCATTCATGAATAGGATTTTATTTTGAACAAGATTAAGCCAGTTATGAGAATAAATTAAGAATACTTCTACTATTCTTCTAATGGAAAGCTTCTGCTATCCAATTCTAATGACCACGGCTGCACAATAATTTAGAACAATTTAGTATTTCACCTAGGAATTACATCTATCCAATTTCATGCATAAAATCTAAGATTATGTGTTTGTAATAAGATTTTGCATAATAAAAATAAAAAGTGTTCTTTTATTTGAAAAATACCAACAATTAAATAAAGTATGAATCTTTTTAATAGAATAAAAATTCTAAAAAAGTATTAAAAGTAATGAAATAAAATAAAAACTCACAAATTAAAAATTAAATTAAAATGTGACGATTATAATAGAGATATTCTAATGTAAAGGGGGAAGCAAAATACTTTTTTTAATGGCAGATTAAATCATGTTAAGAAACATAAAGAAAACTGAAGGCCCAGCTTACAAAAAGTGTAGATTTTCCTTTCAACCAAGCATAAGGTTCATTTGATTATTTTATTTTATTCATACCAGTTGATTCACCCGTTGGAATAATGCATCTTGGTGTCTAACAAATAAATCTGATTTTCAGAACACAAAGTATAATCATAGTGTGAGAGTGATACTTCCCTTTATCATAAGTTTAGAAATGTTATTTTCACACTTTTGAATACATTCAACTAAATTTAATCAATTTAAACAAAAATGTGAATCCCTTTTATTGTTTAATAAACCTCCTGCATTATTTTATATAATAAATAATAAAAATGTATTAGATTATAATAAAATTTTAAAAAATAATTCTATTAAACTATTTTATATTTATGGTTGTCAACATCACAGGACAGGGTTGCAGGTGGATTAATCTACGGCAGCAAATTTAGCCTGCATCATGTTTCCGACGTCCTAAGATAAAAATTAAAAAAAAAATAAAATTGATAGCCTTTTCAGGATATTTTTTTTAATGTGGTCTTATTATTATTTTTGAATATTTTTAATTTGGTTTCCCTGTTTTATAAAATAAATTATGATAACTTTTTTTCAAACATGTTATTTGTCGTGTTTGGGTGATGATGTATTATTAATTTCACAAGAGAGAATATATTAACTTACTTAAAAAAATTAAAATTAAAATGTTTAAAATAGTTAACGAAATTGGAAAAATCATTACGAAAGTGAGATTAAAAAAAAAACTGTTAAGTCTGAAAGATAGAGTGAAAAAAAATTGGTGGATCCCCTTGTAATCTCCCTCAATAAAAATCATTAATATTATTTTCACTTAAATCTCCATTGGAATGCTTAAAACATTTACAATTATTTAGAGCTGCTTTAATCAATTTGATTACTGGAAAAAGGAGACGTGATCATAATTTTTTTAATTATTTCAGTTATTGTAGAAGTAATGGATTCTTAAAAATAAAATGTATTATTTTACTTCAACAACAAAAACAAGGAGGAATAAACGGAAGAAAGGAACAGATGAACACTAACGAATAATAAGAATAAGATATGAACGTATGAAACGTACAATGTATCATCACAAATCACAAACAGATCATGAAATATGAAACGAAATACAACAAAATCACCTCGAACCCTAATCGTCATTGGCATGTCGAACATCGTGAAGACCATGACTATTTTATTCAATTAACATTTTTTTGTTTTTTATTTCTCTTAGTCTTTATTTTTTATTTTCTTCAATAGCACTCTTTATTCTTTAATTCATAAAATAACACTCTTTTATTTTTTTAATAACATTTTTTAATAATTATTAAATTATGATTATTAGTTTATTAAAATTAAGATAAAAAATAATTAATTCAAATTTAAAAAAATAAAATAAAATATTTTATAGTTGTTTTAACTAATTAATTATAATAGAAAAAATGATAAATTATTTTATTTTATATTTTATAATAAATTTAAATTTGGCATAATACATTATATTATAATAAATTATATTAAAATAAATTATAATAATGTAATTGTATTTTTATATTAAAATTGATGTTGGAAGAGGAAATTATAATAAATTATAAAATTGTTATTTGAATTAAAATTTGTATTTTTAGTTTGTTAAAAAAAATCTAAATAATTAATGACAAAAATCAAATAAAATTTTGATAAAGATAAAATTTGATATTTTATTAAAGATATCATTTGATTTTTTATAAAGATAAAATTTGATTTTCAATAAATATGTAATTAATTTTTTGATAAAGATAAAATTTGAGTTTTGATAAACATACAATTAATGTCTTATTTCACATAATATATTTTGTGTCCCATAACTAAACTATTTAGTGAATATATGATTGTCATTTATTTTTCTCTTTATGTTCAACTGTGTATTGTATCATTTCAATAATTAAAATTTTTTAAATAATAAACATAACATTTAAAAGTAATTTAAAAATAAATTAAATTTTATTTAAAATTTTAAACCATTTAATTAATATTTATTTACAAAAATACTTCAACAATTTTATTTTATTTTATTTTATTTATTAATTATTTAGATATATTTTTAACAAATGAAAAATACAAATTTTAATTCAAATAAAAATTTTATAATTTATTATAATTTTCTTTCAATATCAATTTTTAATACAAAATTACAATCAGTTAATTATTATAATAAATACAATCACAAAATCATAAAAAATAAAAAAATTATAATCATAATTAATGTACTTACTGTATATTAATTAAAAAATAAAAAAAAAGTTTTATTTCAAGAACTAAAGAATAAAGAGTTATATTAAAAAAAATAAAGAGTGTTATTGTGAGAAATAAAAAATAAAAAAGTGCTAATCAAGTAAGAAAGTTAAAGATGGTATGCAATCTCCATCTCAAACGAGAAAGGAGTTTAGGAAAGAATAACTGGGAAAGGGAGAGCCACTGAACAAGAAGGGGAAATTTTTTTGAAAATAGCATCTATTTATATTTTTTTTACCAAAATAATCATGATTATTCTTTTTCCTATACCATTACAGAGGTACATTTGATAACTTGTATTTTTTAGCATTTTTTAATTTACTAAATATAGAAAATAGTTTATTTATTTATTTAATAAAATAAATAATTAAATAATTTTTTTTATTTGAAAATAACTAAATAAGTTCCCTTTTAAAAACAATATATAATTTTTTTAATATTATTTCTATAATGTTTATATATTAAATTGTATTGTTTTACTTTTTAATTAATAGTTCATAAAAATGATAAAATTATATACATTTTAATAAAACAAAAAATGTGAATTCATAAATGGATGTATTTTCTCTAGTGATATATAGTAGGAATGAAATTCTCACTTTTATTTTGGTACATCGTTGAGAAAAATAGGTGAGAAATTGGTTTCTCAATAACTCAATTATGAGCTATTATTTCAATTTTTCAATCTTTCAGAAAACCTGAAATTATGTAAAATTTAAAAATTAAAAGTTAAAAATATAATAATAAAATACCTAATATTTTATATCATTAATAATATATAAAATCTATTTTGTGATAATTTAAATACGTTATTAAACATAAATAATATTAAGATTTTATTAAAAAGATATAAAGTTATTTGATAATAAAATTTAAAAATTCAAATATTAATTTAAATTAATGATTTGAGTTCATTTATAATTGGATTTATTTGTTAAGTTAACTATATAAAATGTGCAGTAATATATTCATATTTATGACGTCAAAATTATTGTAATATCTTATTAAAAATAAGTAACTGATGTAAGATATAATTAATTGATTGTAAGCATCATTCTATCTATTTTGTTGTAGAGGGTAGTCTCGTTGCATTTCCTCCGTTGTAGATGTGTATGATAAGTAGTTCTTTAACAAAGTTCTCTTTTATTATTTATTTTTAATTATTATTTATTTTTAAGGATTTGTTTGGATATTGAGAAGTGGATTAGAGAAAATAGATATAAGATGAAAGTAAGTGAAAATTTGGTTGTTTAGATTAAAGAAAGATAATAATATTGGAATGAAAAAATTATGATTAATGTGATAGGTATGATAGATATTTTAATATTTTTAAATAGATAAAATTATAAAATTACAAATTTATCTTTTAGTTTAAAAATAATTTAAAATAAAATTTCATTAATTTGTTTGGTGTAATTGAGTTATTTTCTTTTGTCATTGATAAAAATATGTAATTATATATTTGTTTTTTGAATTAAAATTAATTAGTCAAATTTATGTAATTTGTTTGGTTTCATTGACAGATTATTTTTTTTATTTGTAAGATTATAAGTTTGTCTAAATGATAAAAAATGAATTTGAAATAAAATTTAATTAATTATATGTACATTACTTTTATGTTATAAGAAAATTATTTTTAATATAATTCGTCAAGTGATATAGAAATTATAATTTTCGAATATTATTGATACATGAATTTTTTTCAAATTCTATTGTAAAAATAAATTATATGTGTACTATACTTATATTGTAAAAATAATTTTTTTAAATTATACTGTAAAAATAAATTATTTTCTGTTGTTATTTTTTAAATTATTAATAATTCAAAATTAATTACAATGAGAAAACGTATTTTTAATTACTAAATTAATTCAAATCCTAGTTAACTTCTATATACAGTAAAATAAAACAATTATTTGTAATAAATAACTACCGAAAATTTTAAATTCAAATAAACACCCTATTATGAATAATCAAATATTGTTTCTACTTTTAATCAAATAATCTTAAAACGCTAAATCAACGTTGCTAGATCCAATGAAAAAGTTATTTACAAAGAGGCCTTGGATAATCTTGGTATCCAAAAACTTCTATGCCTGACGTAATTTCGTCCTTGCTTATTATGTTTTTAAGAATAAACTAATTTTCGTGCTAAAATTGTTGTTAGGGTTTGACTTCGATCTACTCTCCCTCCGCACTCTTTATTGTATGCAATCGAAAACTTTTTTTCTTATACATGGAGAACAATCACTTTTATTTCTTTTAAATTGTTAATTGGTTTAATATCACCTTTTGTCTTAATATTTTTCATTAAAATCTAATGTAGTTCCTTAGTTTTTTTTTTTTTTTTTTTTTCTGACAGTGTAGTTTTCAATTTTATTAAAATAAATTAATATGATCTCTTCTCTTATATTAATGTTAACGTTGTTAAGAGAATAAAGATTTGGCATATACAAATTAATAAGTGAAAAAAAATATGGAAAATTTCAGAAAGTGTACAAATTGCACATGTGAATGAGGAGTTTGAATAAGAGAATTGGGTTACATAAGAAAAGTAGGGTTCAAAGAGAAAAATGGTAAAACTGAATAATTTGAAATTCGATATCAAATTTTAAATTTTTTGTGCTATTGAAGTTTAAGATTACCTAGATGTGATGGAAGCAAAAGACCACGTACTATCCACCTAGACTAACATCTCACATAAATACCACTCTCACAGTCAAACTAACAAAGCTAACAAAAGGGACCACATTAAATTACTTTAGTAAAATTGAAGACTAAGTTAAGTTGAAAAAAAAAAAAAAAGCAAAA
>Ga0209489_109000_pt1 | contig 12936 bp, 10 predicted proteins | sample SiratrowhiteBW_FD_187527 | JGI IMG/M metagenome (GOLD analysis project Ga0209489, IMG submission 187527) | Root nodule microbial communities of legume samples collected from California, USA - Siratro white BW (SPAdes) (version 2) | ecosystem: Host-associated > Plants > Roots > Nodule | place... | reverse complement strand
TATATATATATATATATATATATGTATGTATTTGATAATTTTATTAATTAATTAATTATTTTATTTTATCAAATTAAATAGATGTATTAAAATCTTGCACAGAAATTGATTCACGCGGATCGATTTCTAATAGGCAAATGTTAGAAGAAAGACGATTTTTATATGGACGAAGTTGTATACCTAGGAATCGAATTCCTTTCTTCTACAGTAAAAAGGTTTATTTTCGTAAATAAATTTTGAACGAGGCTACTTGAGTATTTCTTTATTTTCAGTTTATTTTAGAAAAAAAATTCAGAATTAGCAAAAATTAAGTAACGTTAACTGATAAAAAAAAAAGTGGATTCTTACAAATCTGGAGTCCCTCAGGCAAAGTCAATTTATCATCCATTCTAAGACGTGTGTGAGGATTATACCTACTAAGTGTCACTCGTAATGGTAAGAATGTACAACAAGAGTCAAGTCCAAAGAACTGATCATACATAACGTGGGCCTTCAGTCCCATCCATTTACTCCCATGAACACGACATTTGGGGCTCATTACAGGCGCAAATCTTGTATGCAATTAATACGAGGACAACTTCATTAATATACATAAAAGAAGTTAAAGCATTCTAGAAAAATTATAAAATTAACCTAAGTTCTTATGTGTGGGCATGGTTCTTTGCTTTGTGTTACTGTATCCTATGCTTTATGCATTGCTTAGGTATTTGTTTGATACTTTCTTATACCATCTATTCATCGTGCTAATTTTTTTTTTTCTGTACAACTAGTAGTTTTGACCATTACATTGAGAAACTTTTTTCTTTTAAGAAAAAGTTGATATAAAAATTTAATGATTTTCAATAACGACATAATATAAAAAATTCAAACAAGAACTTAAACTACATTATTCTCAAACATGCTAAATAGAGAATAACTTTTTGTTCATGAGATATTTCCTTTATGTACTCTAGATTCAATGGAATGAATGACAATTTAAAATTTACTTTCGTTGACTTCTATTTTATGTTTCTTTTTTAATAGACGTATGGCAGATAAATGTAAGTATTTGTCAGGATGGACTTTGTTTATACGTTAGTGGCTTATATAGATATAAACCCTAATATATTTTGCCATACCCATCAAATAATAGTTATTACTTATAAAGTTACTCCTTGTTAGCCTAATTATTATTTTATCCTTTATTCTTAATTTATTTACTTATGGGTCTTTTAATTAACAAGTCATGTGCCTCTTACATTTATATTAACATAAAACATTACATTCTCTTGACTAGGTTCATGTAACATTTTATAAACTAATAAATATACAAATTAAACAAAACACAATGCACATTAAGAAAGTAAAACATCCTTTCTATTGGGCACATCATAATTTCATAATCAATTGTCATACTCTCTTTCATTTACTACAAAAGACTTCTTTATATGAGCATAATTAGGAGTTCATAGCCCAACATAATGTCTTTATTTAACACAATACCTATTTACATTATTCAAATACAATTGTGCATATAATCATAGGAACACATAATAAAAAACATATCATAATTGAGCTTAAAGTGTTAATCATCTATCATAACATAATACTTAATATTCATTCTTAATAATAATACCTATATTCATCACCATTCTATGAATATTTTGAGTGGTAAATCCTTTATTAAAGGACCATCTATCATAAGTTTTGTGTTAATATGTTTTATTGACACTTTATTTTCAAACTTTTTTTTATATGACAAATTACTTCAACTTCATATGTTTATCATTTCTAAAGTACTTGTCATTCTTAGAGAAAAATATTGATGTAGAATTATCACAATACATTTTCAGCAGCTTAACAGTACTATTGTTGACAATTCCAAATCTTGAAATAAAGTTTCACAACCAATTGTCTTAAATTGTAGCATCAAAACATGCTACAAATTCAGTTTCCAGGGGGATGCAATAACAACATATTCTTTACATTTCTCCATATAGCTCCTCCAACTAAAAGATATACATAGTCAAAACTAGATTTCCTTGTATCCAAACATCCAACAAATTCAAAGTTTGAGTATCCAATCACTTCAAGATAACTAACTAGACTTCCTATATTTGGGGATTACTTTGATTGTATTCTATAATTGAGTACAAGTTTGAGCATACATAATATTTCCATCCATAAACACATACATAACTACTTTCATTTGTTTTTGTTCGAAGTCATTATGAGGACATTGAGTAAGACTAAACTTGTCTCCTTTATGAATTGGAATAGGCAATGCTAAGCACTTGTCCATCTTAAACCTCTCTAGTACTTTATTCATATAAGTTTTCTAAGGTAAACATAATATTCCTTCATATGAATTTCAGATTATTTTTATCCCTATCACATAACTCGCCTCACCTATATCTTTTATTTTCAGAGTTACTTAGAGAATCTTCTTCGTCTCATAAAGAAGACTAAGATCATTAATTGTCAACAAGATATCACTAACACACAAAATAAATAAAAAAAATAACCTTACTGCCACTACTATTTAGATATATACACCAATCAATATTATTTTCCTTTAATCTCATAGAGATAAAACTATTATTAAACTTGGCGGGAAGCTTGTTTGAGTTTGTATATTGATTTCTTTAGTTTACACACTATGTATTCCTTTCTTGGTTAGTCTATATAAACATTTCCTTCTAAGTCTCCATTCATAAAGGCAGTTTAACATTCATTTGATTTGATGTAGCTCCACCTCATAATAGGATACCAATACCATGATATTTCTAAAGGAATTTTTTCTAAGACAAACAAAAGTGTCTCTTTATAATCAATATCATATTTTTGAGTAAAACTTCTAATAACAAGTCTGGTTTTACAAAATTCACAGTTGTTGTTAGAGTCACATTTGGTCATGAAGACCCACTTATACAACTTTTTAATAGTTCTACAAGGTTCTAAATATCATTATATTTTATGTATTGAATCATTAAACACACGGTTTAGAAATTCTTTTAATTTTGATGATAATAATAATTTCAAGAAATGTATATTTGTATATGATGATCTCTATGTCTATTAGAATAATTTCACATGTCTCTAACCATGGGAAATATGTTCCGAAAAAATTAAATGAATTGCAAAATCTAGATAAGTTCTCTTACTATTTATTATTAAGTTGCCAATCTAATTTAATTTTAAAAAGTTAAAAAGATAAACAGTTTAATTAAACATATAAAATATAAAAAACAACGTTCAGAATTAATTAATGTTTGAGTACCTAAATCAATTGATAAGGCACTTTACGAAACAATTTAAAAAGATAATTAGATTTTTAGTTCCATTTATCAAATGTGATCTTGTTACAGTGCCATTCTAATATGCAGTTCACGCCTGTGAAAGTTTAATTACGTAACAATTTGAAATCAAAATAAAACCATTTGTAGGTAAATTAGGAATCAATCTAATCTGCATAATAAAAGCTATATAACAGGCCTTAATTCCGTCTAAAGTAATCAATGCACTGCATTAATTATTAATGTGAAATTAAATAGAATTGAATGAGTGCACATGGAATCTTATATATTCTAGAACGTTAGAGTCCTATACTGCAGTTGTTTTGTGCAATTTTTCACATCACTGGTTAATATAATTAGCTGTTTTTTGAGAATGAATTTGAATTGATTTTCAATTCATAATTTAAGTTGAATCTCAATCTTGATTAAAAGCATTTATTAATCGCTGGTACATTTGTCGATTGACTGACGTTGTTGTGTTCACTGCATTTATGTCATTGGAAATAACTTATTTTCAATCACTGCTAGACCAAAATACGTTGTGTAATTTAATTATTCACGCACGTTGTCTTGTGAATAAGATAATTAAGATTGAAATTATAAATAAAATAGTCATTTCAAGAAAAATATTATTTAAAAACTAATATTTAGCTATTAAATGAAATGGTTGCTAATTATGACCAAAATAGTTATTAAATTAAATTTTGGTTGCTAAATAACTATAAATTAGAAATAATGATTGAATTTAGTGACCAGTTAAGTCAAATAATTGGTATCTAACATTAGATACCAAAGTTTTAGTGACCTATGCCATTAGATTCTAAATTGGTATCTAATTAAGTTAGATACTAATTTACAATCTAATAGTATAGGTCACTAAAATCTTAGTAGCTAATGTTAGATACCAATTATTTGATTTAATTGGTCACTAAATTCAATCATTACTTCTATTTTGTAGTTATTTAGCAACCAAAATCTAATTTGGTGACTATTTTGGTCACAATTAGTAACTATTTCATTTGGTAGTTAAAAATTGATTTCTAAACAGCCTTTTTTTTTTGTAGTGAGTAAAAGATTTACAAAATTGTAAATTATAAAATTGTAACACATATAACAAATTTTATTTTTTAACATTATATATATATATATATATATATATATATATATATATATATATATATATATTATATTATGAAGTTACAGGTTAAAAGTATTTTTTTTTTATATTTTAGTTGAAAATTATTAATGGAAGAAAGTAAATAGTGCAGAAAACATTGTTAATTTTTAATTAGGTTTGAAAATTGTTTTAATTAAAATCAAAACTCAATTCTCAAATAAAACAAAATGTATTTAATAGGAAAAATATAAGGAAAATTTATTACATTAATTTACTTGGATGATATGGGACTAATTACATATACTAAGGTAATTGTATTAATTGTAATTAAGATTAGGTTTTATTAGTATTGAATTCATTTAGAAAAAAACGTGGACAGTTGTTTGGTACATCACACAAGTTTTACAAAAAATAAAAGAATCAACATCAACATATTTTTACAATTTTATTCATTGATCTTATCATATGTGATGAATATACATAAGATTTGAATAGTAAAATTGTAGAAATTTACAATATTACTATTAAACTTTCCGTTTTAATTATCTTGTCAAATATTGTCATGTCTAGTCACTAAATTTTTTTACAGCTGGTTTGTTAGTAATTAAAATCGAGATTAGGAATAAGTTAACAAAATTATAAATTGTTAAATTGTAATACAGATAAGAAATTTTACTTTTTTTAAATATATATTATATATAATACATTTTTTACCAGCAAAGAAAATAAGTAAAAGAAATGAAATAAAGTATATTTGAAGGATGTTATAAAAGAAATAAAAGAGATTATATTAAAATTGTCTTAATTTGGTTTTATTTTTATTTTTATTGAAATTTGTTAATAAATAAAAAACATGAATCCTCCGTTATAAAAGACTCTTACTTCTTAGTTAGGTTTATAATTTGTTTTGAATTTTAATTATATTAATTTTAATTGGATGATAATTTTGTTTTAATTGAGATTAAAACTCTTATTTAATGAAAAAGGTAAATGGTGTTAACACATACCAAGATAAAATCTTAAATACATTAATTTTTAATTAAAATTAGGTTTAGACTAATCTATTAATGGAAGAAAATGAAGAGTTAGTGTAGGAAAAAAATATGATGATCACACTTTACTGTCTTATAATCTTGTGTGGAAATTTAAATCATAGGATCCGACTGACTATTTTCCTCTTAAAATATCAATTTAAAAATTGACGTTATTAATGCCAAAATATTCACGTTATTAATCAAAATATTCACGTGGAATATTTTTCACGCAAATAACTTGTTCTATTCTTGCTAAATTAAATATGGCTGCTTATTCAATTGCTGTCAACGATCCTAATCAGCCTTTAGTTTGCTGTCAACGTGCCTTGCCATTTGTAGAAACAATAATCTTTTTTCTATTTTACTTGTCGAATTTATTGTTGTATTAAATAAAAAATCAAAATTAATTGAGACCAAACTGAGCTGATTGTCTCAACAAATTATGAAAATGATTTTCAAATTCAAAAATATATTTATTATATGTTATTTTAAATTATTTCCCATACATAATTAATAAAGGTACAGGAGAATCAAAGTTAGAGAAAAACTTTGTAGCATGAGTACTAAATTATCACTCAATGAAGTTCAATTGTTGGAAAACTAAAAAATTACCTTTCAAGGAAACCCACTGCTAGTTTCTCCAAGCCTATAAATAGAGGAACAATTATACTAAAAAAAGGAGAAGGAAAGAGAAAGGATTCGTAAATTGAAAAGAAAAATAGAGAATATATTTCTTACTGCTCATTTGTATATTAAAACTGAGTTAGGTTGTGTGTTAAACCATTTTAATTTTTTTATTTTGTGAATTATACTTTGTGAGTTTTATTTGTTTTCTATATTGAGAATTTTAGGAAGGTGCGAAAACTAGCGTTACCTGAATAGATATAGAATACTCATTGTTTTAAGAGGTGTGAAAACTTGTTATCAAGAGAGGTCTTGAAATTCACTTCTAGTGAAAGCTCTTAAGCTATTTGCTTAAGGAGCATGAATGTAGCCCTGGTTATAAGGTGAACCAGTATAAATCTATGTTTATTTTTCTCGCCCATATACTTTCTTTATATTACCTTTGAATTATTTATATTTTGCGATTTGAGTTTATGCTCCATTCAACTCTCATTCTCAAGCCAACTACACCTTCACCATGGACTTAAACTTTTTTTTCGTTCATGACATCTAATCATTTATTAGAATTATCACCATTTACAATTTACAAATTGTGAAAATGGAATTGGATGTTTCCATTCTATAGTCTAACAACCTAATGATCTGTAACCATTCTATAGTCTGGTAGAAATGTTTCCATTTTTCCTTCTATCATCTTATATGTCTTCTCCTAATTCATTACCATCACCAAACTTGGTTAGATTGCAAAATACATGGCTTCTTTTTTTACTATACTAGTTTCTTAGGCATAATGTAATTAAGTTCATTTAAATATTATGTTGAATCATTAGATGGTCTAAGTAATGTATTAGACGGTCCAACTATTTATTTTAATGACATCTAGTAAAAATTTGGATATATTTGAGATAAAATAAAGTGCAAGAAAATCAAGTCTCAACAATATCAGAGAAAAAGTAAAAATTTGCAGTTTAAGCTCTAGTATATCAGAAAGTCAAGATTGTTCTTTTCAAGCATGCCAACGGCTAGTTTCTAAAAAATTATATATAGAGGAAAATGTTCAAGTTGAAAAAGAAGAAGCATAAAGAGAAATACATTGTCCAATACATTGAAAAAATTAGAGTATCTACTGAGTGTCTATTGTTAATATTGCTACTGAGAACATTTGGATTTTTGGGTTGCGCGAAATCATTGTGTAATTCTTCACCATTGTGAAGTACCCTTGTGAGCTTTCATTGTTCTCTCTTTTGAGACTGTTTCTTTAAATCTTGAGTGGTCTTGATCTTAGGGGGAGATTGGGACTAGTATAACCTGGAGAGGTTTGTGTACTCGTTGTAATGTGGAGAGGTTTGGGTACTCGTTGTAATGTGGAGAGGTTTGCGTACTCGTTATAACCTGGAGAGGTTTGTGTACTCGGTGTAACTTGGAGATGTTTGTGTACCCGGTGTAAACATTTATGATATAGTGGAACATCTTGAACAATTTGTTTAAGGGATAATTAGATGTCACCTAAGAGAGTAGGTAAAAAAGTATAAAACTGCTTTATTTGAGCTTATATATTATTGCCTTGGACGATCTTTCTTGGTGGTTTTGTTTGCAGTGAATTGAGTTCAGGCTCCATTCAACCCTTCTTTCTAGAGCCAACTGTTCCTACAATTGGTATTAGAGCTAACTTCAGGAGTTAGTTCTCACAAGACTTGAGACACGATCCTACAAGAATTCAATGGACGGAGATAGACTACACCTGAGTCGGCTATCCTTGTTCAAGGGTCAAAATTATGAGCTTTGAAAGATGAGAATGATTGACTTCATCCAATATAATGGTATGGAGTTAATCAATATTATTAAAAATGGCATACCTATGTTGATTGATAAATTAGGAGAGCTACTTCCTTTTGAATTCATGATTGAGGAAGAAAAGCGCATATGTCAAAATAACACTAAAGTTAGGCATCTTATAATGTGTATGTCATTGTCAACGCTAATGAGATGTGTGATACACTTGCTCTCATATATAAAGGTTCAAAAGAGGTAAAAAGAAATAAATTGACTATGCTTAAACGTCAATATGAAATGTTTGCTATAAAAGATTATGAATCTATACAATTTATGATTGCTTGTTTGCAAGTTATTCTAAACAGTGTAAGATCCTTGGGAGCAATTGTCAGTCAATATGAAATCAATGATAAAATTCTCATAATTTTAGTTGCTTAGTGGAGAGCCTAAGAAACTTCTCTCAGAACTTCTAAAAATCTTGAGGCCATGCCCCTAGAGGAATTGGTAGGTATTCTTACTATATAAGAGCAGGTCATACAAAATGAAGCAGGTTCCACAAAAGCAAAGGGTTTGGCTTTGAAATCATCTCAGAAAAATGTAAAGTATGTCCCATCCAAAGCCCTAGAAGCTACTAATGATATCTTTGAAGAATCAGATTCCTATGAAGATGATGACATCCTGTAGCTAACCAAAAAGCTTAAAAGTTTAGTCAAAAAGAAAGGAAACTATAAAGGCAGGAGATTTAAATCCAAAAAAAGGGAAAGAAATCAAAGACAGGATTGTGTGCTATGGATGCAAGAAGCCTGGACACTTAAGATCAAAATGTCCTGATCAAGTTGAAGAGAATGAGGAGAAAGGAAAGAAGAGGAAATTATCTAAAAAGAAAAAGAGCCTCATGTCAACTTGGAAGGATTTGGACTCGCCCAACTCTGATACTGATGAGGAGTTAAACATTGGTTTCATAGATCATGTGGCAGATAACTCCATGTTAGAGGACTCAGATAATGAGGTAGATTTTACTGGTATTGATAATTTACATTTAGTTTATCAAGAAGCAATGTCTAATAATGGTATGATTGCATCTGCATATAAAACTATGAAAATAAATTATAAAAATGCTTGTAAAATGTTAAAATAAAGGAGAAAATAATCATAAATTAATCTACCTTGTGTAAAATACACACATAGGGACTATTTATTTATAGATAAAAAAAGTAACAAACTAATAGAAAATATGGGCTAAGCTCATTATATTCAACTCTTCCCCTCAAGTTGGTGCATATAAATCATATGAATCAAGCTTGTTACAAGTATAATCAATTCTAGGTCTCCATAAAGATTTAGTAAAAATATCAGCTAACTGATCATTTGAATTAACAAATTCAGTCTTGATGTCTCGAGATATAATTTTCTCTAGAATTAAATGACAATCAATCTCAATATGTTTAGTCATTTCATGAAAGACATGATTTTAGCTAATATGAAGAGCAACCTAATTATCACATATAAATGTCATTTGAGTGGTCTCTCCAAATTGTAATTTTTTAAGTAAATGTTTAAGTCAAATAAGCTCACAAGTAGCTGAGACCATAACTATATTTTGCATCGGCACTAGATCTTGCCACAATATGTTGTTTCTCGCTTTTCCAACAAATCAAATTATCACTAATAAGAACAATATCCAGAAGTAGATCTTCTATCAGACGAAGATCCTGTCCAATCAGCATCTGAATAACATACAACTTTACTATGGTTACTATGACCATATAGTAAGCTTTTTCCAAGAGAACCTTTAATATACTTCAATATAAGAATGATTGCATTCCAATTATCAACACTCGGGAAATTAAGAAATTAACTCACCATACTAACTACAAATGAAATATAAGGACGAGTAATAGTAAGATAATTCAATTCTCCAACTAATCTTCTATATTTCTTAGGATCTGAAAGAGACTCCCCTTGACTAGGTAGAAGTTTGGCATTAGGATCCGTGGGTGTTTCAACAAATTTTGAATTCATCAATCCAATTTTCTCTATGTTAAGTCTGAAACCTATAATGTCTATTAATAATATTTTACTTGTAGACGGTCTCAAACACAACCTACTTAGCATAAGCCAATTATGTGATAGTGGAAATAATATTGTTTTTAATCGAGATCAATGTATAATTAATAATAGTAATGAGACCAGATTATTTGTGGCAAATAGACGTGGTAATCTTTTAAAATAGATATGTCTAAGTTGTCAGATCAAAAGGTTTCTTGTCTCGTGACCTTAAAAGAAGATCATTGACATGTGTGGCCATGCTAGCTTAAAGTTACTCCCAAAGCTATAAAAATTTAGCCTCATGAGAGGTTTTCCAAATACATTATTTAAAGACAATCTTCTTTGTAAGTCATGTGAGAAGAGAAAACAAGTCAAAAGCTCTTTTAAGAATAAGGACGAAGTTTCCACTCAAAGACATATTGAATTGATACACTTAAATATTTTTGGACCCACTAGAATTGTGTCTATTAGTGGCAAAAGATACGATCTTGTTATTGTTGATGATTATTCAAGATGAACATGGGTTAAATTTTTGAACCATAAAGATGAGTATTTCAAAGTCTTTTGTAAAATTTTAAAATAAGTTCAAAATGAGAAAGATGTATCAGTTGTAGCTATTAGAAGTGATCATAGAAGAGAATTTGAAAATGAAAACTTTCAAGTCTTTTGCGAAAACTATGGTATTAACCATAACTTTTCTACTTCAAGGACACCACAACAAAATGGTGTTGTTGAGAGGAAGAATAGGTCTTTACAAGAAATAGCTCGGACGATGCTTAATGCTAACTCCACTCCTAAACACTTATGGGCAAAATCAATTAATATTTCTTGTTATTTACAAAACAAAATTTACACGAGACCCTTGATAAAAAAAGACTCCTTATGAATTGTGAAAAAATAGAAAACCCAACATATCTTATTTCCATCCTTTTGGAGTACAATGTTTCATACTGAATAAATAAAGACAATCTTGAAAAATTTGATTCTAAAAGTGATGAAGAAATGTTATTTGGATATTCTGAATCATCTAAGGCATATAGAAGATAACTCTATAACCTCTCTAGTGGAGGAATTTATTCATGTGAGATTTAATGACTTTAATCTTGATAAGACTTTATCAGAGCAAGAGAATTCTCTTGATTTCAATTTATAGGAACTATAGGAAAATCTTCTAGCATCAACTAGTCAAACATTAGTCGGTCCATCAAGAGCTTTGGATGCACCAAAGGAAGAAAGAAGAGAGGTTTGTGTACTCGTTGTAACTTGGAGATATTTGTATACTCGTTATAACCTGAAGAGGTTTGTGTACTCGTGTAACCTGGAGAGGATTGTGTGCTTGGTGTAAACATTTATTATATAATGGAACCTTTTAAAGGGTTTGTTCAAGGTAGAACTGGATGTAGCCCAAGAAATTAGGGTAAATCAGTGTAAAACTACTTCATCTGTGCTTATATATTCTTGCCTCGGATGATCTTGCTTGGTATTTTTGTTTGTAACAAATTGAGTTCAAGCTCCATTCAACCCTCTTTTAGAGTCAATTGTTCCTACATATTATTTATGGACTTTGGTGAACATCTTCCCCCCGAATAAGTAAGCATTGGCATTCCAACAACATCATGAAAATGGTTGTTGAGACAGTAAAAGAATTGGAATACCTTCATGAAAAACAAAAACGTCCCCTTATTTACACAAATTTCAAATCATTTAATATTACTTAACAAAGGTTAAGACTTTAGTCTTGAAAAACTTAGTCCAATTGGTCACAAATCGGGCGTTACCACCCGTTTCATGGGAACTTATGCTTATCATACCCAAAAAAAAATGCTATCACCGGTAAAAAAGATACATGTCATTTAAAATTACTTGTATTATGTTCACATCATTTCAAAACTAAGGACTTCTCGTCTCAATAATATATTCATCGTATTTCACTTTGGTAAAAAATATTCTCCATCAAAGTTAAATTTTTAATTTTCAGGGTAATCAATATTATCTGACCTTTTTTCTAAGGAAATATAGGGCTTCAATTACCACAACGAATCTGCCAATAAATACCCCAACTCAGACTAGCACACCACCCAACAACCACAAAATGGAACCCACCATACCAAAATCCCACTAACCAAACATAGCATGACCATGACGACAATAACACAACAAACCAACCACCTTCAGCGATCATGGACCAACAACGGACAATTGAAGACCCAAACCATAAAATCCATGACAACTGGAGAAGCAAAGAAAATCCAAACCGGGAGAATCACAAACTCACACTAGAGAAATGAAGGAAGGTGGAGAGAAACCCATATGGAATAAATACAAACTGAAAAATTAGCAACCAAATTCTTGAATTTCTTTAAATCATATTGTGCCCACACATATTTAAATTATTTAATATTATTTTTACCACCTAAGAAATTGTTAACTAAGTGAATACAATTTTAGCGTATCAAGATATCGGGACTCATAAAAAACGTGGGATGATCTATGAAAGAATGAGGCATTGAAGCATTTCAAACTGGGGTTTCTTGTTCCCCGGTCCCCAAAAAATATATATAAATCCAAATGATTTGGGCATAAGGATATTGATTGCAGCGTTTCACGAGCAAATTAAAAGAGTTCCAGTGTTGATCGCCTAACGTAGTACTAGACCATCTAATAGCAAAGAGATGATAGTATAAATAGGGTAAAGTTAACCTCAAGTGGTATCACAATGAATCCAATAGTAAATTCAGTAAATCAATGTTCACAACTTATCTGCTGCAAGGAAAGTTAGTAATAACAATAAAGGAAATAAGGGTTTGAAGATTGTTGTGCAGAAAATTAAAAATAGATGATTTAGAAATAATAAAGAGAATAGTTTGATTCTCAAGTTCTTTCACAACAAATTCTTCCTTGATTTTCTTAAGATTTTTATCCTTTAATTCCCTTCACATAATTAAATTCAATCAAACAAGCGTCAATCAAATTCAACAAAATTTTATTAGCAAAACAAGCGTCTATTAATATATTCAATATCTCACCTTGTCTCCAAGCGTATACTCAATGATATATATATATA
>Ga0209489_108998_pt1 | contig 12938 bp, 7 predicted proteins | sample SiratrowhiteBW_FD_187527 | JGI IMG/M metagenome (GOLD analysis project Ga0209489, IMG submission 187527) | Root nodule microbial communities of legume samples collected from California, USA - Siratro white BW (SPAdes) (version 2) | ecosystem: Host-associated > Plants > Roots > Nodule | place: USA... | reverse complement strand
ATTACTATTATTTTAAATAAAATTAATAATAATAATATTAAAAATATTATTAATATTATTAAAAATATTATTAATATTATTAATATTAATAATAATATTATTATTTTTATATTTAACAATAATAATAATAATAATAATAACAGTTATAATAAAATAATAAGAGTAAATATATAAACACAAAGTTAAATATATTATTAATATTTTTATTAACGGTATTAATATAATTAATATTATGATGAATATTATTAATATTATTATCAATATGATTGATATTATAATTAATATTAATAATATTATTTATTATTAATATTATACTTGTTAATAATGATACTCATAATAAGAATAGCAATAATAATATTAATATCATTATTAACAATACTTTTAATAATATTAGTATTAATGGTATGAATATTACAATGAATATTATTAATATGATTAATATTATTACTAATATTATATTTAATATTATAAATATTATATTTATTATTAGTGATAGTCATAATAATATTAATAATATTAATAATATTAATATTAGTGATATTTATTATTATGAAAAATATTATTAATAGTATTATTAATATGGTTGATAATATTATTAATATTAATAATATTATTAATATTAATAGTACTATTATTTATATTATATTTTATAATAATAATAATATTAATAATAATAATAATAAATATGAACTTTGATGAGTATGAACTTGAAATAACTATGATTTTTCATCAGATAATCTGTGTTGTCTTTCAACCTCTTGTTATTCTTTGCCGATAAAAAAAAAAAAAAACCCTTTGTTATTCTTTAAATATCCACACACGCTTATTGAATTTGTCTTTCGCTGCTTGTTATACTTATACACTAAATTAAGCCCTGTTACGCGTAGGAATGGTTTTGAATATTAGTGGTGTTCCATAAACATGTTAAAGGAGAAACGAAAGTTCATGCTTTACAGTTTTGATAGACTATAAAATCATTAAATAGGCTGAAAGACAGAATGAATGTGTCATTTGAACACATAGTTTGCAAGCTTTCCATGTCAAACATGTGTTATTGGTTGAAAATATAGGCATAAAGGAGCTCATTCCACACATCAGGCACTCCAGGGAGGCACCAATGTATGCAATCTGCATAACTTTTTGGGTTTGCAATCTGTTCTTGGGTTAGAGAATCCCACTGCTTCCTGTAGATAGAAGGGTGTCCTTCTTTTCTGTATTCTGAGAGTTGTGTGATGTTAAGAATTTGAACGTTCAAACCTCTTGCTTTCAAATCATCAACCACATTCTCCACCACACGCATCATTTTAGGGTCAGACCCCTTGCCCCAATACCCTTCTTCTGCAATCATATCAGTTTCACTGAAACAATTGTTACCCTTTGCAGCTCCCCATTCCTCAGCCCTGCAATTTTTTCCTAGTATTATATTCATTTATTCTAGTAAAATTGCAGAACTATAATTACTTTACTATATATATACTCTGATATGTAATTTTGCTTGAGTTTTGTGAGTAATGGGATATTCACTATAGCTAGTATGAAGCATAAATTTCAATATTCTTGGAACAGATCGCTTGAAGATCGTGATTTGAATTTGATTTTAAATTACTATGAATATTATGAATGAGTAGCATACTGAGATAAATATATTGTAGTTAAAAATATACATTGTAAAAAAACGTAAGTTAAAAGAGATTTTTAGCATATACAAAGCAGTAACCAATTTTGTAATTGCTGATAAATTTTACGGATTGAGAGATGCAAAACAGTAACCAATATTGATTATTCCGTTCTATTCTTACACACTATAGAACAATCATTAAAAAATCTTTGAAAAGTTTCTACCAATAAAAAGCACCTAGCATCAATGGTATCTAACAAGAAAAAGCAAGATGATTTTGCTTTTCGTAGAATCAATACAACATATTCGAAACTTGAAATTTGAGTTTGAAAAATCATTTATAATTACTTCTCAATGTTGGACTTTGTAGTGGGGAGAGGGTTCCACTGTAGATATTTGGGATGAATTGGCCCACCTCCATGTGCATAAAATTGTAAATATAGTTTTCCCATTTGAAAGAAATGTATGTGAAAAACACTCTTCCAACACAAGTTTATTTCTAGATTTTAACTATGGAATCACATCTACTTCTTATTTCAGTTGGATTATTCTATATATATAACTTGAAAAGCATAAGGTTACATTCTTTATGATAAATTAATATATATCATCAATGAACAAATATGATAGTTTGTTATGTTCATGTGGATACCTTTCATGAGTGGGTGACATGCTAACGAAAAACAGATGGGTCTTGCTACGATTGACATGGACTTCCAACCAATCGGACCAGGTTCTGAGGGCCATTTCATAGACTCTCAACATTTCAACACCTTTGTAGACACCATCTGGGTCTCCAAATGATCCCCACCTGCTTGTTCAATTAAAATTGTAACAGTCAAAATCAATTTGTAAAGTGGAGTTAGATGCATGATTGTGTGATGAACAGTACAATACAACCCTACACAATCATGTCATGTGGTGGTTGGAATTGAAGTTAGAGCTGTTGGCATGCAAGTTGATGAAAGGAAGTGATGGTTAGTTTAACTGCTGCACTTACAGAACATTCATCACTGGCCTTCTCCACCACAGATATGTATTGAAAACCAGAAAGTCTGCATCAGTCCAGTACCTAGCATGCTTTTCTATTGCCTTCACTCTTACTGTGCGTTCTACCACCCTATGGTTCACTGGATCATCTGAGTTTGATTCTACTAGTAGTGGGGACCAATAGTGCTCAATAGTTGCATTGTATTCCTTCATTAAACGTGTCAATCAACCATATCACCAACACAGACAAAAATATTAGAAATTTAGGACATAAATTAGTATATTTTAGAGACATTCCATCTCTCTTTCTAAGAAACCTTGGCACACCATGTTAAAGTTGTTGCTTTCTGACTTTGAATTCGTAGGTTTAAACATTGAAATGGAGTTTCTTACTTGTAGAAATAAGGTTGCATGCATCTATTTCTGAAGGAAAATACGGATTCCTAAAGCTTACATAAACAAAAAGATAAATGAAGAATGTTGAGTATTGAATGTGTAAGTGTTTTTATGATTCATCTCAAACCCTAACATGTGTGAAGAGAAATAATAACAATCTGTTTACGTACGTTACAAGTGCTGTGCTTATTACAATGGTGAGGACTTACTTTGGCCGTGAAAATGTTGAGTGAAGCATTGGCAGTGGAATGCATGGATTTGAGGGTTTTGGGAAGTATGGAGTCAACAAGGCACACCATGGAAACCCATTGGCCTCTGATGAGTGAATCTCCCACAAACACAAGCCTCTTGTTCCTTAGCCTTTCAAGCAATGCTGTGGCATTGAACCTTATTAACATACAAACAACCACATTCCACAAGCCTCAAAAACATAGCCAAAACTCATTAGTCACATATACCATACACTATGCAGGATTTTTTACTTTTTGATGATATCAAGAAAGAGAGAAGAGACACACCTGGGAAGGTCACAGTGGTGTGGCTGCCACCTAAAATTTTGGTAACTCAGGTCTTTCCTTCCGAACTTCTCACAAGCCAACTGATCTGACATGAAGCTGCATTGCTGCTCTTTGTACAATGGATAAGATTCGTTATCAAAAACCCACTTACCAGAGAACAAGTCACACTCTGATGATGATGATGATGAGAAGGAGGAATTACTAGAGGCATTTATCATTGGAGATAAATGCCCTTTACCATGTCTTACATAAATGGTAGTGACAACTAGAAGGGTGGTTAAGATGGCTACAAGAGAATGAAAGGTGTTTCTAACTCCCCAAGAACTCCCTGCTATCATTTTTTGCTGCGTCTTTGCCATTTTCATTTTGGCTTCTTAGTTTCCGCAGCAACATCCCTTCCTCCTTTTTGAAGCTTCGTTGCAATCGGTTGGTGAGAAAGGTCTGTATTCTAGCTTAGACAACTTGTCCACTAAAAGTAGTAGGTAGAGTATGATGCACTTCGAAGCTTTTGTTATTGATACATTCCCACTGAAAATGGTATCATATAAGTATTTGATGAAGAAAATTAGTTAAGAATGAACCGATTTTGTGATGATTAAACATGGATTTTAGTTTCAATGTAAAAAAAAAGATGAACTTAGTTAGCTTCGTAATTAAATAAATTCTTCTATAGACGCCGCAATGCTACTTTATCTGCTCCAAAAGCACATATATATACGCTCTTTTTATCGTCACAGTATTCATAAATGGTAAAGTTACTTTCCTTTTTATTTGTAATTGATAACAACGTTCAAGCCAGAAAAGTGTCCCAATTTTTGAAGTGAAGGTTTAGAAATAGATTCTAAAAAATTCTATCATTAATATAAGATCAAGAGTTTCTAAATAACAGTGAGATTCATATAAGAAAAATATACTAAACTTCTTGACCATTTAAAGAATGCTATTTGTCAAAATAGAAATACTGCATATATATTGATATTTGCAGCCTATATAGTGTAAGATTGAAGATGTGATTAGTTAGAGATTTCGAACTTAGGTTTTGAGTTGCAGATAAATTAAATTAAGCCAACACTTTTAGGTATTTATTGTTTCCAACTTTTATGTGATATGACTTTGATGCAGGCCCGGTTTAACATAGAAATAGCTTTAGGTTGTGTTGTTGACGTTTTCACCAATCGATACATTGCTTGAAGTAAGCTCGAAGCCTCGTTGTGCTTTCCACATAATTCAGATTAAAAATCAACTAACAATTATCATATAATATTTCTCTACATTGTTTCATGTTGTAGTGGATAACAGATCAGATATCCTTCACATTAAATTTATTTGGTTTTGTCTTCAAACACACATGATCGACAGAGAAGAAAGAAAAGAAAATTGAGAGCCAAAGAACAAATCTTAGAAATGCGCAACACAGTAAGTAAGTAATCTTATGCACTAATAATAAAATATGGCAAAAGAAAGGAAAGTAAGAAAATTTAAACAAAAACAGTAACTGTAGCACGAATATAGAAGTTAATTAATTAGAACAGAAGTGTATACAGTGGGTGAAGTACTTTTTAACAAGAGTGTGGTGAAGTACTTTTTTACGTATAGTGATAAAAAAATGGATGAAGGGTTCAATCAATTTTACTTGATGAAGAGGCAAACATTTTTAATTCCACTTGGTTATTAATCACTCTTGCACCTCAAGGTCTTCACTGCTTTTAGAAACCTTTAATTTTGCAATTCCTTGTACACAAACTTTCACCAGTTACAGTTCAAGGTTCAAGCAAGCTGAAGAAGGAAATTCTTATGTGAAGAAATACAGTTACTTGGAGTCCACCGCAATTCCATGTATAGATGTCTCTACGTTAAAATTGAGTTATATGAAGCTTGTGTTTCCTTGTTGATTGGAAATTATTACAATATTCAGGATCGTTAGGTTTATGGTCAATATATTATATAAAACATATTTCAATTTTATATTTTATGAAAATAAATTAATAATAGTGATCTAGTATCTCCTTTTACTTTTTTTTATAGAGTTTCTTTACTTATAAAAAAATATTAAATTCGATGTTACATGTACTCAAACTAAGACAAGAACGAACCTGCAGATGATTGTGTAACTTTTGTAACAAATATCATAGTGCAGATGATTGTAACTAAGAGGACACAAAGATTAAATCTTCTTCAAATTTATCGTGCATAATTTTCCTTCTTCCGTCTCTTATTATGTCAATAAAGATCAAGTTATCAAATTTATTCTCAACTAAATCAATCATGAATAATTTTTGGTGCAAATACATTCATATAAAACATCCATAACAAAACTAAGTTGTCATGAACGCGTACCCACATATACAAATATAATATAAATGGTGAATTAAGCATCAACGTACAATAAAAATAATACTCTTTTCAAATGAAGAATTAGACTAGCTTTTAGAAAAAAAGTAAAATATGTGTGTCTCAATACCACATTAAGGTGGATCGCCTCTGGAGTGTGCCTTGAAGTGGTGAATCCATCATATGTCTTCCTTGTTTGTGGTGGTCTTTGCATGAAGGGAGAAGATGAGAAAAACACAGACATTCATATTTAGTGTTGGTCAAAATTGGTTTTAATAAAAGTTAACCATAATTAGTTAATAAGATTAGACTTGTCATTAGTGTTTAAGACAATTTTAACGCAACTTTTAAAATCGTGTAACACTAATTTATCATTAATTTTTAATTAAAACAATTTAGTATCAACCAAATCAACATTAATATCTTTTATTTTATAACTTATTTAATTCAGCTTCAAATAAGTCAACATTAAAATATATTCTAATATTAATTTAAGATGTAATTATGTGTTTAACGTTAATAACAGTAATTTTAAACAAAAAATTCATCTAAAAAAACTAAAAGAAAGACAAAATTTCAAGAGAGAATTTTACTATCTTTAAATATAGGTTTTTAAATTAAAAAATAATTTATGATTCATATTCATTGTCATGAATACTCACAATAATAGCATATAAATTAGTGTTAGTTTAATCTATACTAACGTAAATATTAAAGATATATTATATTAGTAACTACTTAATCGAGATTAACTTTAATAATTAATAAAATAATAAATTAGTATTAATTTAGTTTATACTAACTTAAATAATATAAATATTAAAAATAAATAAGATTAGAATCATAAATTAGAGTGATACTAACTTTATTTATTTTTAATATATATTTTAATTAACATCGACTAAACTACTACTAATATGATATTAACAAAATTATTTTTGTTTATTAAAAAAATGAAAGTAATTATTTTCAATTTAGAATAGTGAACATAAATGACATATACGTTTCATATTAAATTTAAAAATAATTTCATTTTTTTACATTTAAAAAGTAATATTTTACTTCGAAAGGGTCTGGTTATCTAACTCGAAAACCGTTACACTTTTTTAAGACTATTATTTAGAAACTAATTTAATGTTTTAATAATAAAATTAAAAAATAAATTAAGTAAAATGATCTTAGGTAAAATGCTTGAATTGAGTTTAGGTGTAAATTATGAAGATTAACCTACCTTTTAATAATAAAATTAAAAAATAAATTAAGTAAAATGATTTTAGATAAAATGCTTGAATTGAGTTTAGGTGTAAATTATTGAGATTAACCTACCTTCCTTATTCCATCATTTGTTTTATTTGTATATAAGTTATGCAAAAGAACTTAATCCAGGTTAACAAGTTAATAAACTTAGTTTGTGGTATTCGTTTACAATTTGTTTGGTTGAAGTGGTCAACTCTACACGATGATGGAATAGTAAAAACATTCGTGTTTGGTTAAGGTGGATGCCGCTGATTTAGAAGCGTAGAAAGGTAGGAGACAAGGGGGGTTCATTCGCGAGGAAGAGAAAGGAAAGTCACGGTGGTATGTGTGCAAATACGTTTTTAACCCTGCATGTGCTTGTATAGGGGTCTCGATAACGCTGCATATATGTGTCAGCTCCTTTGGCAAAGATTCTTCTGAGACGTTGTCATAGGAATCTTGAATGTGTTGGGTGATAGTGGTTGAGGAATTCGAGTTCGCCATTAAGATTCTTCTACTCCCTCTTGCTTTCACTTTCTATTTAGTCTTCTATGAGCTCGTGAGTTAGACATCGATGATGGGTGAGGAGGTTGGTGGCTTGGGGTATTGTGGTAGAGCTTTGTTGTCACAGTAAAAGGTGGTGGCGGAGGTCGACAGTGAACAAGGTTCCCTGTCGTAGAAGAAAGTGAAATTCAAACTTGGTGAGATAATCTATTATGGCGAAGCATGTGATTGATTATTGATTATTCATATACTTTACCAAGCATATTATGTGTCTTGTTGTTCATATTCATTAAGCTTTAACATTTGAGTAAGGTTCGTTTTCATGTTTTAAGGTTGTTGGTGGTGATTTTCATCGATTTTGATGTCATGTAGATGTTGATGAGCTTCATTGTGATATGCAGTATAATCATTTATTCTTTATTATTTGCTCGTTTTTGTTTTTCTTAATAATACTTTTTCATATAATAAGAAATTATTAGTGTGAGTTTTGAAGTTTGTTCTCAACTCAAATATCAAAATTTATAATAATATTTAGTATGAATCTTTTATTAAAAAATTAATATATCACTTAAAATAAAAAGTTTTTTACATTAGTTAGTTCCATATATATTGGATATAAAAAATTACACTAATTTACCATCACATTTTTTTTCAATATTTTGGCAACAAGAAATATGTGTCATAATTGCTTTACTTTTCACTTATATTTATATTATTTTTGGTTTTCCAGAAGTCGTTAACATAGACATAGTTAAACAAGAAAATTCAACAATAATTAAGAATTGATTTTTTTCAAATAAAAATTAATAACAATCGCTACATATATATTATTCTTAATATTGAAATTAAATATTTAAAAATAAGATTTTAGAAATTGTTATAAATTGTAAATTATATATATATATATATATATATATATATATATATATATATATTATTCGTAAGTATTTGAAAAACAGAATATAGAAATTGTTATAGAATGTAAATTATATAATATTCATCTTATCAAAAAATTGATAATTAAAATATATGTATATATTATTTGTATATATTTATTAAAAATACTTATATTTTATGTCAGTACTAACTTTACCCACCAATATCATGTTAATTTTTTAATTGTTTACTTTTTTTTTTTTTAAATAGTCATATTTTTCACTCTAGCATCGACAAGCTCGCATCAACATTGTTTATCAACATTAAACCGTAGCTTCGACAAATAAAATGTCCATCACTGAGTTAACAAAACAAATTATTTTTGCCATAAAACTTTGATTAGTTAAGAATAATCAAAGGAGTATGCGAACAATGAATTTTCTTCCTATTGCTAATGCTCTATGATTTTAAGCATGACTTAAGTGAACCACTAAAAAAATTACTTTTCAGATTGCATTTAACATATTTTTTTTTATAGAAATATCGACTATTGACCAAAGCTGTCACGTGACAACAGGGTTAGATACACACCACTAGTTTAGAATAAAATTGGTTCTTGACACTAAGTTTATCGTATAAAAATATATATTTGCCGACCAAAACTATCATTTTTACACTATTTTTAAAAAAAAAATGATAGAATAATCTATACAGATATTGTGTGCATGTATATGAACACACTTGCCATCATTTACATACACATGCGCAAGTCCCATTAATGCAGAAAAATGGTGGTGTCGTCCTTTCAGAAACAAAGGAATTGATATAACAATGGTTCGATGAAAGAATCTCATAAAATTAATATGAACATCATATGAATAAGTTTTCGAAAAAGCTAATAATAAAAATAAATGTTTGATATTGTACTTGGTACTTGGCAGGCAAATGGTACAGTTCAGAAAGGAAGAAACACAGGCTGCTGCAGCAGCCATATTGATATTGTATTGTCAATTTCCAGTTTCAAAATAATGTAGCAATAATGGAGCTATCAGCCACAATTAATGCTTTAAATATAAAACGTGTGTGTGAGAGAGAGAGATAGAACAGGGCAGAAGGTGGCCTGAAAAATGAAGATTCAAGAAAGCAAATTTAATTGAATAATGCTTTAGAACCTTCAATGAATATTATATGCACAAATCAAAGGTGTACCCTTTTTTTTCTCTCATATATCTCCATCTATCATCCATCTTTTTCATTTTTTTCCTTTTTCTGTGTGGAGTGTTTGCCCAAGATGTTTTGTATATTCATCTGTCTCTTTTTTTTTTTTTTTTTTTTTTCAACTAAGGAAAAAGTTAAAACTTACATAAATTTTGAACACATAAATTTGTACGGTCCTAAATTTAATGGCTCAATGAAAGATCCAATGCACTTTGTACGACAAATTTTAGAATACTTATTGATGCGCTCTAATCTCTTAACCTCGATTTCGGCTTTTGTTTTGGTATGTTATAAAAAATTTAATGTTGTCATAAAAGATGAAAAGTAATTTACAATTTTTTTAAAACTTATTTAAAGATATTCTTAAAACAAAATTATAGAAGTATATGAGTTAAAATGGATCGCTATTCGAATGTGGCAACCTTAACTTTATTTTTGGAGTCAAATGTTTACAGAGTCTTTAAAAGTTATAGAAGTTTGTTGATAAGTTTTTTAATAGTTTTTTTTTTTTTTTTCATTTGAGTTTATGAAAATTTTGTCCGTTAGCAAGTTAATCTTCTATTAGTAGCTCTATTAACAAAAGTCTAAATAATTAAGTAACTTGGTGATGGGTTTTCTAACTCCCTGCTAGTATTGTGTGTAGGTTAAGTGAGATGATTACGAAACTTAAAGATTCACTAGTACATATGTAATATCAGTTAAAAAAACATATTATACACCGATTATTCACTTGATATGGGTATATTACTAGGTAAAAAGCTTTTTATACTATCTCGATTGTAATATAATTAATGTAGTATTATTGTCATGTAGAAACCAAATATCTCCATGCATATTAATGGAAATACACTTAACAATTGTAAAGTGTTGAATGTAAAAAACATGAAATATACATAGTAAGTCAATTTTGACTTGTTTAGAAGAAGTTAAGTGTTATATATTATGAAAACAATCTCAAAGCTACAGCCAAATTGAGTACTAGAATAAAATATTTAGCTCTGATGCAACATAATAAAACATGGAAAGAAAATTTCTCTAAATTTTAGAGTCATGTTTAATTAAGAGATTTACGTGAATAAAGATATGAGGTACAAAATTTTAATAACAAATTGGATGTGAATCTTAACACCCACATACACATAAATTATGACACTTACAAGTATCATAATGTTTGTCTATTTTAAAATTTATGTTAAATTATCATATTTTTTACTAGCTTATTTGTTCTAGATGTATAGATATAGATATACCTTCTTAGTATACATGTGTCATAATTTTTGTTATAAAAATATAAAAAAAAACTTTTGTAATACTTGTTGACAATGAGATCATACTAAAGACGTAACTATTTCATTCAATCAATACAAAACTTAGTATAGAAAGAGATAAAGTATAAACAACTAACTCATTATCAATGAAAATGAAGAAAGAAAAATAATAAAAATGAAGAAAAGAACAAGAACACAAAATTAAGATAATGAATAATTTTTTTAGCTCCTTGATATTTAAGGAATGAGAAAATATAAAAGAAACACGAGTTGAAAAGGTAAAACAACCGAATTAAAAAGATAAAAGGAATTTACAAAATTGTTAAATACTTTTATTGAGAAGATTAGTCTTTACTAAAATCACTTCTTTTATATTCTTGAAGGTAATAACTAGACTAATAAATAATTATATCTTATATCAGACTAAAAGACATTAGATTTTATGTCTTAACTTATAGCCCTTGTGTTCATCTTCAATACATCATATCCTTGAGTTATGAAAAAAGTTAATAGTAATTCTAGTAAAAAAGATACTCAAAGTGTAAAATTTGGAAAAGTTTATCAAAAAATACTTGTGTAGGTAACTTAAAGAGAGTCATAAGCATAACACTCATGTATAAAATTTGGAGAGGTTTGTCAAATAATACTTATGTTGAAAGTCAAGAATAATCTTAACCAATACTCATGTTAGTGAAATTTAATCGATTAATTATGAATTAAATGTAATCTTTATTATAGATGAACTAATATAAAAACACTTATAAAATATCTTTTATTTCTCCTATTTAAATTTATTATTATTAACTAAATTACAGTTTATTTTAAGTGTTCCTGAAAATCTAGTCATAATAAACTACCTTTTATTATTTTAATCGTCAATATCTAATTTAGATCATGAGTATGACTTTCTACAAAATATTGAACTACAATTCATTTGTTATATTAAATCCACTATCAAACTCAACTCATATATATTATTTTTACAACATGTCCTAAATTATTTTCATTCATCACATCTTCTCGATTGAAAATGTAACAATCACTTGGGTGATTTTATAAGAAAAAATTTACTTAAAAATAAAGCATTATTATTCATTAACTTTCAAAAGCAAAACATCATTCTTAAGCAAAGTTAAAATTGAAAAACAAAAACTTAACTTTAAGATAACAAATACCCTTGTCAAGGGACACATTTAAAAAAAATTTCCATATTTATATTCTTACCCTTGTCACAACTCTATTTCAATAATACACATGCATATAATATCATATTTTCTACTACTGTTGATCCCACACACATAAGACTCAATTCCCTTTAAAAGTAAAAGAGACTCAGTTTCCTCTAAAAATAAAAGTACGAAAACTTCATGATTACAATGACATTAAGTGTCTGTTTGGTTGAACTGATTTAAAAAGATTTACTGTTCAAAAGGATGGATTTGAGGGGATGAAGGCTGTTTGGTTGACCTAATTTGAGAGGATGGATGAAGATGGATTTGCAAGATGACATCTTTGCTAACATGAAGAGATTTGAAGGGATGAAACTTGAAATTACAAAATAGCCTCCATAAATGAGGTAAAAATTACCAAATACCCTTGTAAACATATATAACATTTAATGGTATCATGTATATGTTAATAAGAGTATTTAATTTTGAATAATTACTTTTAATTAAATGTTATCTATTAATATTCTTTATTTTAAATTTAAGTACATCTTTCATTTGTTTTAGTCAATTTAAGTAGACTATTTACATACTTTTTATTATAACTTATTAATATTTTTATAGAAATAAAATAAGAATTCAAAAAGTTTGTATTTAATATCTTAAAAATATAGTAAAAAAATATTTAACTTTTTAAGTAAGAGAATTAATAAAAAAGTAAATTTAAAAAACATTGCAAACTATTTTTATTTAGACTAATAACTTTAAAAGTTTCAATTTAAGTAAAATGTAAAAATAATTTATACTTACAAAAACA